>Ga0307511_10001604_pt1 | contig 24011 bp, 20 predicted proteins | sample 13_EM_MG_FD_200266 | JGI IMG/M metagenome (GOLD analysis project Ga0307511, IMG submission 200266) | Populus trichocarpa ectomycorrhiza microbial communities from riparian zone in the Pacific Northwest, United States - 13_EM | ecosystem: Host-associated > Plants > Roots > Unclassified | place... | reverse complement strand
ATTCATCAGATTACTTGATTGAGTTTTGGCAGTTAAATTAAGACCTTGGGCAATTTGGCTGGCCTTTTCTTCTATCAGATGTTTTGATAGTTTAACAATGAAGTCATTACCATTTTCTTTCTTTCTTTATAGCTTGCATGTCAAAAATCATAACTTGCGAATAGATTTCCTGGAAATCTCATTTGTGATGGTCAGATCTTCTAATTCTTCAAAAATTGCACTTTTGCTTGCATGTGCTGTCCTCACCCTTGTACCTTTCATGTTAGGTTTTGGTTTCTGGGTATACTCTTCTACTGATGAAACTTCATTATCTATCCATGCTTTAACGGGATTCATTTGCATGAAGGGCTGGTGACAATTGTTGAAAAGACTGTTAGGCTCGAGCATGCCTCATCTCCAAGTAAGCCAATTTATCTATTGGGGGATTCCTTTGGGGGATGTCTTGTTCTTGCCATTGCTGCTCGTAATCCTGAAATCGACCTTGTAGTGATATTGGCCAATCCAGGTCAGTTTCCAGATATGCAGTAATTTCGCCACCCATTTTCTTGAAGACTTTGGTTGATATTCCTTGCTGTAGTCTAACTAATTAGCCTTTTATTTTAGCTACATCATTTGACAGGTCACAGCTTCAACCCCTGTTCCCTCTTTCAGAGGCCTGGCCTGATGGATTATACAATGCAATGCCCTATCTTCTTAGCTTTATTATGGGTATATATGATCTGTTGCTCTCTTATTTCATTTATTATTTTGTTACTGGATTAAATTTAGCTGTTTCTACTTAAATATATCTCAGAGCCTGTCACTGTATTAAACAATATGCTGCCAGGATTAAAATAAAATAAAATTATCATTAGTTTGCTTTAGTTCTTTAACTCTGAAAAAGTTGCGTGGATCTCTTTCCTGTTTCTTCAGAAAACATGACCACTCTGTTTTCAAATGTCTCACTATGATTTTTTTTTCCCTGGAAGTTGGAACTTTCTTGAATAACATTTTGATATCTTGTTGAGATGTAATTGTCATCATTTGGTGGAATTTGTTTTGTGATTTCAAATTGCTTCACTGATGTTATTTTCTCTTTCTTTACAATAGGTGATCCGGTGAAGATGGCAAGGGTCAATATTGATCATAGACTACCTCGCAGATTACAAATTGAACAATTATTTCAGAATCTAATTGCTTTGCTACCTTGTCTTTCTGTAAGAAGTGAAGATAGCACTGCCTAGCCCTTTGTACATTTTATTTTATTGAATTTAGGAGCCAATATACATACGCGATAAGATTTTATATCTGTTATAATCTGTTATTTTGATATAATATACTGAAGATCTTAAGCACACATTGAAAGATATAATATTGTCATAAAAATGTTCTAATAGGAAAAATTAGGATAGGTTGTGCATAGTCACCTGCTGCATGCCTGTATCTAATCCACTGGGTTGTGGTAAATCCCCTACTATCTATTTGCCAATTTCTCTTCTGCTTTGAACTTGATTAAGATTCTATTGCTAGCACAATATGCTCCAATACAGTGTCTAGCAATGACAAACTAGATCTTCTCAACGTAACTGCCTTCTCACTTCCGCCAATGGTGCCATGCAGTTATATTAGATCAATTGTTCATGTGCATTCAGCTTGTTGTCCTGCCATTCTCTTTTTCCTTATTTTTTTTTACGAGGCTGTAAACTGATGTAAACATGTTCACCTTCAGGATTTGGCTGATATAGTTCCAAAAGACACTCTTATTTGGAAGTTGAAACTGCTCAAATCAGCAGCTTCTTATACTAATTCCCGGATTCATGCTGTGAAAGCTGAAGTGTTAGTCCTGTCAAGGTCTTTCTTCTCCCTGGTCTTAGTTCCTGTCCCTTTGCACATCCCCAGACACCATTTTATTGCTTCTCCTTTGCATATGAATCTATGTTTTTAAAAAACTCTTCAGGATTTTTTTCTAGTTTTTTCTATATCTCTTGTTGCTATTCTGTGTTACATGTTTTTTACTATAGAAGTGACGGTAGTGGATGGAAAATTTAACAACTGACTAATGAAAGCCCAGAATCTTAGGACTGATATTTTCGCAATGTTTAGGAATTTAATAAAGTATGCAAAAGTGAGTTTAGCATGCTCCACCAATAATTTCGCACCAGCATTTTTCTCTTTCTCATTGTCATGTGGCTGATGGGCAGTAGTTTTGAGTTGCAAAATCATTTACACAAGGCACCTTCTTACATACCTTGAGAGAAGCTCTCTTTCTGTTGCCTTGATAATCACCGAAGGTTCTTTGCTTCATACTTCCGTTCTTTCTGTTGCTACCATGAAGAGTATAGCTCTCTCTTTTTTTTAATTACAGAATGCACATTTCAGGCTTATCAGCATGAATTGGAGAATTTGTGTTTATCTATGTAATGTAATTGTTTTAGCACAACTTTGCGCTGTGACCTGCAATGAAAGATCCAACTAGCAAGTTAGGTTCACGCATTTATTTATTGTAGAAAAGTGTGTTTCTTTAAACCAAATTTTTTCTCATGGTCGATTTTCTTAGAGATGCAGCATGCATGTCAGGTCAAGGAATTTTAAAGTTGATCTTGTATTTGTCTTTCAGTGGTAATGATTACATGCTTCCTAGTGGAGATGAAGCTCAGCGACTGAAAAGTTCATTGAAGAATTGCACAGTTCGTTATTTCAAGGACAACGGGCATACTATTTTGCTGGTACAGGACAATTAGTGGTAGTGTTAATGTTTTTGTCTCAGTTGAGTGGGTGTATGTGTGAGTGGGTATCTTAAATGCCATTGTGATGCTCCTTGACTGTTCGATATCTTTCAAGATTCAACATGTCAAAATTGTAAATCAGTTAAATTTGAACTGACATCTCAATGTTAGTTACTGAGCAACATACATCCTTGTGTCAATTATCCATCATACAGACCAAATTCAGTCACTCTCTTGGCAGGATCACCATCAATGAAAGCCGATTCCCCTGTGCTTGAAATTCCTTAACTTTGTATTTTCAGAAAAGATTTCAAACTTGACAACTGCACAGGAAGGTATCCATCCACCAGATAGTAAATATACCTTTTTGAATCAGTTTGAGTGTATTCTACAGCCAATTTTTTAACATGTTCAGAATGCAGTTGCTTTTACCTCTTTCCTGCACATGTATTTTCAGTTTTTGACTAATCCTTGCTCCCAATCAGTTGATGTTTCAAATTTCAATCACGTCCCTTCCAAAATAGAGAGATTGGATTATCTCATAGAAATAAGAATGCTGATGATTATCCTCTGACTACCTTTTTATGAAAAAATAAATAAATTCAAAAAGCACCTATTTAACTCCGTTTCCCTCCATTAGCACTTGCCATGGCACTGTTTATTCTTTGTTGACATGGCATGATGGTTGTATGTAGTGTTTGAACGAAATGCTGCTGTTATATTATTACTGGGAAAATTGAGCATATTTAATTGTATATCTTATTTTCAAGGTTGTCTCCATCAATTTAATTGTGACACTTTCCCTTTCTCCCCATTTGATAAGAACTTTGCCGATGCAGAATGAATAGTAATGGCTTTCTCATACTGCGTAATTTTTTTATTATTTAGCTTGTACAGTGAGCAATGTTATACTTTAATGCTGCTCACTTTGTCTTGCTAATGCCTCGTCTATTAGGTCAGTGGTATTTTTCTGTGCTAATATTCTCAACATGAGGCTTTCACTCTTTAATTTCAATGCAATATGGGAAGACAAATTTATAATTTTTGTTTTCTCCTGTTTCTTTCCTTCTTTGTGATGGTACAGGAAGACGGTGTTAATTTGCTTACTGTTATTAAAGGTACTGGCAAATATCGTCGTTCAAGGACGATTAATTTTGTAACAGACTTTGTGCCACCAAGCATGTCAGAATTCAAATACGGAAATGATGAACTAGTTGGGTAATTCCTTGGAGCAATTTGGTACATAGTTTCTTAATTGTTACTTATTAATGAGTACTTCTGAATAACTTGATCTACCATACTTTTCTAAAGTATATGCCTAAATTTAAAATGAGACCATGGAGACTTGATCCTGGTCAAGCTAGAGCCTTTTTCTCTTTATATTTGATCTATCAGTTTTCTACAATGTGCATCAAGCATATTCCTCTTAAGAACTTTCTATTTCTTTATCCTTTCTCATTTTGTTTTCTAAATCTTTGTTCTAGCAACTTCCTCTTCCACAAAAACTGATTGCTTTGAGAAAGTCAATTGGGGTCTCAAGTTGGTCTTGGTTGGTTTCTCACATCTTACAAGCATGTTATGTTTTGTAACTAAGGTAGTGCCTAAAAGATATGGATAGCATTGTTCTCTCTCCCATTCCTTCTTCCTCTTTTCTCTTGAACTCTTCCTGTTAAAAGTTTTCATTTAACATTAAGACATCATAGCCGAAATCTATTGATGTTGAATGAATTCATTTCATTGCTACAGCTAAAACTATGGAACCAAAAGGCAAATCCTCATAAAGTTATTAGAAATCATATTTATGTTAAAGTCAATTGATCATGATATGGTACGAGGATTGGGGTGTTTCCTTTGGGGTATACCCCAGCTTGATGCTCCCAGCCTAGGCTTTGGCTACATGCCAGCCTAAACAGCCACTCTAAGTTGCATCCCAGCACATATATTTGTCTATCTAAGGCTCAAAATTAGATCACAATTGCTTTAATTTCAGGTTGTTAAGCTTTGCTACTGGTTCTGCCATGTTCTCAACTTTGGATGACGGGAAGATAGTAAAAGGTCTTCATGGGGTTCCAAATGAAGGTCCTGTCTTATTTGTTGGCAACCACATGTTGATGGGACTTGAAGTTTGTTCCCTTGTCTTAGAGTTCTTGAGAGAGAGAAATATCATGGTTCGTGGTGTAGCACATCCAGTTGTACTTGGAGAAAGGGAGTGGGTTTCATCTCCTGAATTTTCTTTTACTGATTGGATGAAAGTAATGGGTGCAGTACCTGTCACAGCCAGCAATCTTTTCAAATTGCTGTCAACAAAATCTCATGTGCTTCTTTATCCTGGAGGTGCTCGGGAATCCCTTCATCACAGGGTAAGCTTGTGTTAATTCCAACAAATTTATTACTTATTTTGCGAGCTGAAAATCATATCGTTTTCAAGTGTTGTTTTCCTTATCAAAGTACCTGCTTTGTTTCATTGTTGCAAATGAGATGCTAGCAGGAGATATAGTGTAAAACTTTTGGAAAGTGTTTTTTATTCACTGTTATTCTGCTGCCATGGGTGGTTGACTAATATTGAGCACTTTGTACATGCAGAGTGGCTTTTTTTTTCTTGCCATAATCTTAATGGCTGACGCCTCACCACCATTATTGTTAACCTGCAGGACTACATAGACCACCTTGTTTTTGCCACCAGCAAAAGCACCATATTCTTCTCCCAACTGAAACTTTATTATAACAGTAGCTTCATCTTCATGCTGTATCTATTACCATCACACTCTATGTTTCTTCTAACCTTATTATTATGCCACCACCACCATTTCTTATATATTAAATGGTTTTTTGGTTATTGAGTAACTGAAACAATAAGAAGTGGAATTCAAGTTTCTGTGGTTATTAGTTTATAAACTGTACAAATTGTAAGATTTCAAAAACTTTTGGAACTAGGATTTGTAGCTTCCGTGTTAGAAATTGTGGAAAATATCATGGTACAGTAGCTGAGATCTTGTAATGTGGCTTCTGTTGTAATCTGACTTTTAGCATCTCTTGGAGAGATTCTTATTGGGCCACTATCTGGCTGCCAACTTTTTTTTTTTATGCTTTTTGGGAGGATTTTTTTGAGAATGGGCAGTGGCATGTTCTTTTGCTTTCATACAAGCAGTTGTAGGTGGCATGGGGCATATGCATAGGAAATTTAACACGAGCAAGTTTCAAAATTATAGAAATTCTGTTTCCTGAGATTCCCCTGCAACAGCATATTTTCGTATGGATGAAATTGTTTTAGTGGCAGGCAAGAAGGGTGGTTAAAGGAGTACAAATTAATCCTTATAGTAAAAAACTTTCACTTATGCCATTGAAGCAGGAAGGTTTTATCATGCTCACCAGTCACCCGTAGAAATTGAATTGCACTGGATAGCTGTCCAAGCACAAATCTTTCCCTTGTCTAATGCTTTTTTTTTTGTGTGTGTGTGTGTGTGTATGCATTCACTTTTCCACTGTTATATCCTTCAAATTCAATTGCATGTTCATGTATATATGCCATTGATACTGCATACAAACTGCTAGGCCATTGGCCCCATCTTTACTAATTAATAAAGAAAAGTTTAGGTAAGATGAAGGCATTTACCATGAAACAGGAGTCACTATGCTGTGAAGTATTTTACTCTAACCTTTTTCTTGAGATTTATGAATGTGTTATTTCTTGCATTTTATTTGTCTAAAGCTTGGTTCTGTTCAATCATGAAGCTTTTGCAATTTACAGGGTGAAGAATATAGGCTATTTTGGCCTGATCAACAAGAATTTGTGAGAATGGCAGCGAGGTTTGGGGCTACAATTGTACCATTTGGAACTGTAGGAGAAGATGATATAGCAGAGGTAAGACTGTCCTTTTCTGCCACATCTCTCATATATTTTTGTTGTGGATCCTCAGTTTGTTCATACATTCTTTGTTTTTTTTCTGTGTTATATCCACAATATTTGTTTACCTAAAGGGCTTCGGAAAAAATAGAAAAAACTGTCCATGGCTTGATGCAGCTATGTGTTGTATGTGCTCAAAGCAGATTTATGGATGAACCATACATTCTCTGGCAGAAATTTGAAAAACAAATCTGTGGATTTATCATTTTCTGGGTTACTTAATATGCAAATTATGCGCTGTACAAGTCCCACACTCCGGTTGAGATGTGCATTTCTGGACTTCTCACTTTCTTTTTTGCTTCTCTCCTTTTATGAACTTTCCCTCTCTTCCTTTTATGACCGAAGATTGCAATCAAATTTACCTCTTATTTTATTTTCAAGTTCTTTTGCTTTGGATTTTGCAGCTGGTACTTGATTACAACGATTTAATGAAAATCCCAGTGCTTAATGACTACATCAGAAACGCTACTAGTAGCTCTATAAGAATAAGGTGATTACTCTCCCTGCAATGCTATTAACTCATTGAATGGTTGTAGAGATCATTGCTAACATAAAATACGAGAGCTACTTTTTGATACATTTATGTTGAGAGAACTTCGTGCATGCTTACAGGGATAAGAGTAAAGGGGAGGTTGCCAACCAAGAACTACATCTCCCAGGTCTCCTGCCAAAGCTACCGGGCCGATTTTATTTTCTGTTCGGAAAGCCTATAGCTACCAAGGGCCGAAAGGAAGAGATACTTGAAGACAGAGAAAATGCTAAACAATTATACCTGCACATAAAATCTGAAGTTGAAGGTTGCATTGCTTATCTGCTGAAGAAACGAGAGGAGGATCCTTACAGGAATATTGTTGACAGAACAGTGTATCATGCTTTACATTCTCCTTTGCATGAAGTTCCAGCGTTTGACCCTTAAAAAATGGCCAGTCTCGCAGCAGCCTTCCCTCGATCTGAACCGAAATGATAATAAACTTGTTTTTTTTCCTTTGATTACAAAGGAGACGAGCTCAGCTCGTTGATGCAAGGAACATCACTACACATTGTCTATATTTCTCCTTCCAGTAGTTGCAGCAGGTAATGGTAGGCTGGGCCGTATCCTGTGCCACTTCTTTGGAAGCGAAAAGGCCAGAAGATTTCGTGAACAAAAATGGAAGGCTAAGAATGTAGCACGTTGCCTTCCTTTTCACTTATCTTCCTTCCGATGGTTGTAACCTTGTAGCCAAAAAGCTTGCCTTCCTTTTCAGTCATCTTCCTTCTGATGGTTGCCACCTTGTAGCCAAACGTACTATCGCTTTCAATAACCATCGTCATGTACTAACTAGTAACTAGTAAGCCTGATTACCTTCTGAAAAATGGCTTTAGTCAATGACTTTAGGCTTTAACGTTACTTTCTTTTTCACTGGCCCTTTATGCCAGGCCGGTCCAAAAAAATTTTGAATATAAAAAATGTTTAAGCTGGAAAAAACTCTGTCGTCATTGTTATTAAATTTAGTCTAGGAAGCTAACTTTAAAATCTTGCAATCTAATTTCTTGGATTTCTTATCTAGTTTTAAATTACATTGTATAAGAGTTGTTTTAATATAATTCTGTTGACTTAAAGAGTTTAAAAATAATCCAGATAGTTTGATTTAAAAAAATTTGAAATAATACTTTTTTTTTTTAATATTGAGATGGTAATATTAGATCGATCCGGTTTTAACCTGCTAAACTCATGACTGGTCATGGGTTCATTTGGATTTAATAATTATGTATTTTTTTAATTATTTTTTTTCTTTGACGTGATCCATTTGATTTGGCGGGTCCAAAAGTTGCTTGGATAATACGTAAAAACATAGATTGAAATTAAAATTCCTTACAAGATATCTTTTTTTTTTAATATTGAAATGAAGACTTATTAGATTGACTTGAGCTTTGTGGCTTAATTTATAAAATCTGTCAAATCCATGACCCGAGTTATAAACTCTATTGGATTTAATAATTCTGTTTTTTTAAGTTATTTTTTTACTTAATTAAATGATAACAGAAATAGACACTCATAAAATCGAGCACCAACCATATAACATGACATTTATTTGAAATTGCGATAAACTTATAGAAAGCAAATAGAAATAAATTATAAATACCAATTTAAAATCAACCACTTTGTTGAATGATAAAATTAAAAAAATCAATAAAAATAAATTGAAGGGAAAAAAAAGAAAAAAGTGAGAGGACATACTTGCACTATTCATATGATCAGTTAAAGCATGTGATTTCCCCTTGAATCTTTTAATGTTGTTAGTAATTAAATTTAGCGGGTAGAGTCACTAATCCATTGACTTAGATCTTATCCATATATCTATATCTATGTAAAAATGAATATGAAGATGTTAGAATATTGACTCGATCATATCTAGGTGATTTAGTTAGACTAGTTCAAATCTAGGTAAGATCTATTATGATGAACTTCAAGATTTTTATTTATTTAAAATAATGTTATTTTTATTAAAAAATATATTAAGATAATATTAATTTGATTTTGATTCGGGTTAACTCAACCGTTGAGAACCCAAGCTCTTACATCAGCTTAGACCCTAGCTGAATCTGAAAAAGACCTATTAATGTCATAAACACAGTTTTCATTCCCTTTTTAAGTTCGCTTTCCAATCTTTTTTCTTTTCATTTTTTTTTCTTCTTCTTCCTTTTCTTTTAATTTTGAACCATACAGTGGATCCACACATTCCTCGTCAAAATTTGATAGTACCCTGGCCCTCGCTGGCATAGAAGACGCGCAATCATTACATAATTACAGTGTAGTGATTTGTTTTTAACTGAAATGAGTGATTAATCATGAGTATCATCTAACGTAGAATCATTCCTCGGACTTGTGTAATAATTCTGGATTTTAAATTTTTTTTAACAAATTTGAAAATAATTGTGTTTAACACGAGAATAACAATTTTAACATAGAAGTTATTAAAAATAGTAACTTTAACAAAAAAAATCACTTGAAATTATACTTAAATGTGTTTTAAAATTATATTTGACTTAAAAACATTTAATTTAATAATATTTTATTGTTTTTAAATAATTTTGATTTGATAGTATTAAAAATAACTTTTTTTTTAAAAAAAATATTTTAATATATTTTTAAAGGATATCTAGTTAACTTTCAAATATGCTTTTAGGGGGCACGAACCACACACTTAAAACATCAACTCAGCATTATTAATGGAACAAAACCATAGCCCCACGTTGTCAAAACTATCTATCTTTAACTGGATTTGCTGTCAGCATTGCACGTCAAGACAGTGAGCCAGGCCAGACCATGACCAGAGAATGGTTGTTCTGAAATTGTGAAGGTGGTCTGGTCTGTACAGAAATCAGAAAGGAATACCACTCAAATATCTGCAAGAGCAGGTAACTGTAAAAACCTTGCACCTAAAATCCAAAACATGGATAATTGCTTGCCAATTTGTCATTTATCGTCTTTCGTTTTTACTAATTATATTCCAACTTAACGGCTGGTATTTGTCTGTCATATGAGACAATGAACTGGAAAGCAATGTACATGTTCTACCAGTCATTTTGCTTTCTGGGTCTTTCTTTTTGGTTCACACATATGTGGAGTATTCCGTGCGCGTGTGTTTAAACATCTAATTCCAAATACGGTGTAATTGTTTCTCTATTACTGCCTGGTACTTGAAAAAAGGTTTCATGCTGTTGTTCATTTGAACTAAAAAAGGTCTAATAGTTCATGTAAAGGGTGTCCCTTGTTTCAGCTTGAGTGTTTAGAGAGCAGTGTTGAGTTTTTTCTGTTACTGGGGCTCTTTTCAAGTGCTGGTAGGACTTGAAAAGTGACCCGAGTTTCAAAATTGCTGAATGGTACTTGATGAGAGTTCCAAGTTGTTAAGGTGGTGAATTTTGAGAGGGAGTTCATAATTTTATGCAATAGTTGTGTTTAATTGAAGCTGGTACTTGAAAAGGGCACCAGAAAGTTGTTTGAATACCTTTAAGCTGTTCTTTGGAATTTGTAGAAGTGTCTTGACTCTTCCTGTCTTCCATCGCTTAAACAAGCCATGCCGTTAGTCGTTAATTCCCTGGTATTGCCTTATTTTGTGACGAATTCAGAGGCTAAGCTTAGGTCTCGAGTGAGAGTTCAAAGTTTAGGCAGTGGCAGGGAGTCAAAAATATTGTCTTCTGATTCAATTCCGGTGAAAGGAACTTCCATTGAAGAGAAAGAAAAGAATGGGGATTGGGTTGATGGTTTCGTGAGGAAGATTGAGAAGAGTGATGAGGGTCTGATTGATGGAGGGAATGGAAGGTTAAAATATACTAGAGTTGAGAAAAAGAGGGTGAAAGATGTTATTTCAAATGACTTGGAAGTTTTGTGGGATGATGGATACGGGACCAAGACCGTGAGAGATTATCTTGAAGGAGCCAAGGAGATTATTAGGCCTGATGGTGGGCCACCGAGGTGGTTTTGCCCTGTCGAGTGTGGGCAGCCTGTAAAAGATTCTCCGATTCTTCTCTTTTTCCCTGGTAATTGTTGATCATTGTGATAAATTCTAGGTTGAAATTTAACTCTGCTAAAAGGTTTGCAGATGGAGAACACATTAACAGAGGAGTGATTTTCTGGTCTCAAATGAGTTGTGTTCTCTCTTTTGTGTTTGATTTAACATATTGTCGTTTCCTCTTTTGGCTGCATCAACTGAGGAGATTATTAGAATGCTGAAGTTGTTTTCTTGTATATGCAGGGATTGATGGTGTTGGCTTGGGCCTTACTTTGCACCATAAAGCTCTTGGGAAGTAAGTTCTGTTTTTTCTACTTTCATAACAACTACGTCAACTGTCATTTCTTTTTCCTTTTACATTCGGGGCAATCATCTTCTTAAATTATTCATTGAAATGATGACAGAAAATGTTTGCCTAGATGAAATTGGTGGTCACTGCCCTAAAAGTTTTTAGTTCCGGTCTGAACATGGTTTTTTAAACATCCTTTTATTGTTATTGGAATATTTTCCACCGTAAACTCATTTTAAGAGGGCATAGTTTCTGCTTATCCGTCCTCTGCTCAGAGGCTGTATGAACTGCTTTAGATATGTTGCATTCAGCCTTAAAATAAAGCCAATAAGAGAAACGTATGCTCTCGTGCATGTGTGATTCGGATTGACAAAAGACATATCTAAATGTGTTTTTCTTCTCTCTGGATGTCCTTGTTTTTATTCTCATTTATGACATGCGTTATTCATGTCTGAACTCGGCTACTGTGCAGATGCTGTCTTTTGATTTTCGATTCCATGTAATTAATAAACACCATCTTTTCAATTCTTTGTTCTACCCGATGCTCAACATGATGCTTGGACTTCATGTTTTGTTCTGTTTGCCACTGCTAAATAAATGACTTAATAACTTAAAGTTCTGTCCAATTTCAGGGTGTTTGAGGTTAGGTGCCTTCACATTCCAGTGTATGATCGAACACCATTCGAAGGTCTTAACCTCTCCGAGCCTCTAAATTCATTAGGCTGTACTTTTTTTAGTTATCTAGAATTTAATCAGAGTTGCTCAGCAAACGTAAATCTCGAGTTATATTGTTCTTTATTATGATTTTCCACGTGAACTAATTGGTGAAACAATTAGCTATACTTGTAAACTGAAGTAATGATTTGTACCTTTTATAAATGCATATACCTATTTTGATGGTTTGCATGTTTTAATTTTTAAAAGCTCACTTCTACGTATTATTTTCTCATTAAGGAATAGTTCCAGAGAATTAGGTTTCAGATAAGATGGTTGACTGGTTAGATTTTGTCTTGAGCCCATCAGTCTTTGGCAGGCTTCTTGTTGTTTATTTTACTGGATTCTCTTCTATTATGGGTTTTAATCGTTTGGCTATCAATTCATTTCCATTTTAGCTTTTATCTGAGATATCTGAAGCAATCATGTGGGAGTACAATACTTGAAAATTTCATTTATAATTGTAAGATCTTATACTCGTTTGTAATTTAGATTTTCAATTGCATGTGTGGTTTTCATCCTCACACCTTTGGAGTTAGGGCTTGTAGTCTCCTTCAATCAATGGAACATTTTCTTATGTATCTGTAATTTGGATTTCTGTTGCATGAAGGTCTGGTGAAATTTGTTGAAAAAATAGTGAGGCTTGAGCATGCATCGTCTCCGAATAAGCCTATTTATCTAGTAGGGGATTCCTTTGGAGGTTGTCTTGCTCTTGCTGTTGCTGCTCGTAATCCTGAAATTGACCTTGTGTTGATACTAGCGAATCCAGGTCAGATTCCTGATACTATAGTAATTTGTTCACCCAAATTCTTGAAGATTTTCTGATGAAGGCTTCCTGTGGTAATCTGACATTTTAGCCTTTCGTTTTAGCCACATCATTTAACAGGTCACAGCTGCAACCCTTGTTCCCTCTTTTGGAAGCTTTGCCTGATGAATTACATAATGCTGTCCCCTATCTTCTTAGCTTTGTTATGGGTATATTAATCCTTTCTTCTTAACGATAATTGTACATTTATTTACTTCGTTACAAAATCAGATGTGGTTGTTACTACTTAAACATGTACTCCATGTGTTTTGTCCCTGGCATGTTAAATTCCCTACTTGAATTTCTTAAATGAAGAGTTGTCATGATTTTCTCAGTTCTACCACTATGAATAATATTGCATGAATCCCTTTGCTGTCTCTTTTTATGAAAGAGATCACATAACGTTGCCTTTTTTATTTGGTTGATAATTGCCAAGTGACTAAATTTCGTTTTCTTCTTCTAAGGGAGGATCAGGACTTAAGAAAACCCTACTGGTTTCTGCTTCCTCTAGATCTCTAGGAAAAGCATGAAAAGAAGCGTTAATACGCATCTTGTTGTATTTTATTGATGTACCTGAACAAGTACTGTTTGATCCTCAGGAAGGTAAACCACAGGGAAGGTGGAGATCTAGCTCTCTTTGCTCAACCCCTTGATTGCAGGGCAGCTGCTGCCTTCCTCTGCAATATGATTTTTAGACTAGGTTCATGGTAAAGCTTTAGGATTAGTCAAAGTTCTCTAAAAGTGTTGCATCAGAATCCGGAGATAGGTGACATTTTGTCCCATTAAAGATGTGGAATTGTGTCCGCTGAACTGCAAACATTTAATCTCTGTACCCTTCTTCTGAATCATTAAATTTGAGCACTTATGTATGGCCTGACATCCTGATAGTTAGAGAATGAAAGAGGGAATAGCATTTTATGATCATTTTCCATTTCACTTGTTTTCATTGCTTCATTGGCTCCTGAATATTCTCTTTGTATCGATCTGTAAATGCCTCGCCATCAGTGAATTTTTTTTTCTTGGCTGTTGAGATTCTTTTAAGTTTTGATTATCACTATTAAGTTGCACTTTTACAGTTCCAAATTGCTTTGTTACTGCTAATTTTTCTTTTCATGACACCAGGTGATCCAGTTAAGATGGCAATGGTCAATATCGAATCTAAGCTTCCTCCTGGATTACAAATTGAACAGTTGTCTAACAATCTTACTGCTATGCTACCTAGCCTTTCTGTAAGATGATAAGAAACAAAACTCACTAATTTGATTTTTTGACCTGACTGGCTCAATATGATTGTTGACTAAGAAATAGCCAAAGGGAGATATAGAGGTTTTGAGGACACTTCAATATAATTTATTATTTTTAGTTTTCCAAGAGCATGGTGAAGATCTTAAGCTTTCATGTATACATGTAATGTCAATCATAGAAATGCTATCTGATATACAAAATTTAAGATAGGTTTGCCATGATCTGCTGTGAGGCCATGTCTAATCAATGTATCACAATATGCATTCTGACATTGTTCTAAGATATAATTTGCTGCATGTGCTTTGCTCTTTCACTTTAATCTTTATTATGACTCCATGTACTATCACTCTACCATAAAGGTCTTGTACACAGGATCTAACAACCACAAACTAATTATTCTCAAGGTTTCAATGATCCAATGCTGTTACTTAATTGACCCAAGTTGATTTGAACAAATGATGCTTCCTTGCACACATACACACGACTGACAAAGCCAATAGGTTGTGGGTGGGTCTTCTTTTTGATATGGTCAGGAACTTTATTTGGTTGATATGAAATAAATCAGTACTTTTTATGGATTAAGCTTGTTGTCTAACTATTCTGTTTTCCTTGTTCTGTGATGATAACATGTCCATTTCAGGGTTTAGCTGATATCATTCCAAAGGACACTCTTCTGTGGAAATTGAAACTGCTTAAATCAGCTGCTGCCTATGCTAATTCCCGGCTTCATTCTGTAAAAGCTGAAGTGCTAGTGCTCTCTAGGTGTTTACTCTCCCTAAATTTGATCTTTTTGCACGTACCAAAACATTATTTTATTGCTTCTCTTTGGTTATCTGCCTAGTGTTTTTTGTTTGCTAGTCTCTTTTATAACATGATTTTATCACTAATCATGCTCTGCATCTCAAATTACTTTGCTACATTATGCGTTTACGATTTCCATGTAGAAGTGAATATTCTAGATCCTAAACTTAACTGTTCATTAATCAATTATGGCATAGAGCCCCAAGAGTAATCCTATTGCTATTATAAAAGTTAAGCAAAGCAAAAGGGAATCTATCATGCCACATGAATTTCCCACCGATGTGGTTATCTCTCTCTTTCTCTCATTTTAGGTTGCCTATTTGCTGATACAGTACTATTATTAAAATACTCCTTGAAACTGTCTTTCCTAGGCCTCAATGAATCTGACGGCTTCTTCACACCTCTACTGGCTCTATACTTGCATGATTTGGTTGCTATTATGATGAGATGGGTTTTATTTGTTTCCTTCCCAGCCTTTTCTGATTAGAGAATGCACTTTGCAAACTTAAACAGCATGGATTTGACTAAATTAAAGCCATATACGCGATTATAATTGTTGTAGCATACCTGTATGCTGTAACTTGCAATGAATTATCTAATTTTTATGCTAGGATCCTGTATGCAGTTGTAGTAGGAAAGTGCTGCTTCACTGATCTAAATTTTCTTCTCTTGTTGTATTTTCCTTGAAATGTCATAGGCAACAGTTTTGAATCTACAAATTTTAAGGAAAGTTAATGTCTGTTCTATTTTTTTCCTCCCTTTTGTAGTGGCAAAGATCAAATGCTTCCTAGCGGTGATGAATCACAGCGTCTGAAAAGTTCCTTAAAGAATTGTACTGTTCGTCATTTCAAGGAGAATGGGCACACCATTTTATTGGTACGTGAGGAAAAGTGGTTACATTAGTATTTGTGTTTGAATAATGCAGTAGTGTGTATAGATGTTGTACTGCTGCTCCTTGACTCTTATATTGAACGGGGTTTCCAACTGTATTAGCACTTGAACATCTTATTTTCAAGATGGTCTCCGTCCATCGTTCATGTATATTCTGGCCATCACTATTTCTCAACTCCTCTTACACCACAATTTAGTGAGACTTTCCCACATCCATAATGAATTGAATGCTTTTCTTATACTGTCTTTATCTCTATTATGTTCACGGGAAACGCCTTTATGCTCTTCTCTGTATCTTGTTAGAATCATATGTTAGGCAAATAATGTTGTTGTATTCATACCCTTTGCATTTGATATTCTTGGCAATGAATGCTTCTGCTCTTTAATTTTATTTACCTTGACAAGATGGGGTAATGATCGGTTTTCTCCTTTTCTTCTTCCTTCTTTCCCCCCTCTCTCTGATGGTACAGGAAGATGGTGTTAATTTGCTTACTATTATTAAAGGTACTAGCAAATACCGTCGCTCAAGGAGGCTTGATTTTGTCTCAAACTATGTGCCACCTAGCATGTCGGAATTCAAACGTGGATTTGAAGAAGTTGGGTAATTCAGCAAATAAACTTGTTGCATGTATTTCTTAATGGAACACTTCTGAAAATGCAACTTGATCCACCTTATTTAGATCACAGATTAGGACTTCAGTTTGTGCTTAAATTTAAAGAGAGACCCTGGTGACTTGATCCTGATCAAGCCTGAGGATCTATCTGCATCCCTCTATAAAATTTTGTCCATTTCTTTCGCCCTTACTCATTTGATATTGTCTACTATTGGTTCTTATAACTTCTGCAAAGATACAATTCCTTTGAGAAAGTTAGTGATTGGAAAGTTGATCTTGGTTGATTTCTCCCATATTAGGAGCAAGTTACATTCTGCTCGAAAGGTTGTTGGTAAAGGATCTAGCGTGTATGACATGTAGTATGGCTGTCCATCCCTTCTCTCAATCTTTCTTGGTAAAAAAGTTGTCATTTGATGTCAATGCATAGTTGCAGAAAGTTGTTAACGTTGAATAACTTTATTTCATTGCTACAAATAAAACAATAAACAAAAAGTAAAACCCTCTTGAAGTTCTTGGCAAGCATATCTGTGTTTAGAGTTATTTGATTAACACATATCGAGAAGATTAGTTCTAAAGGGACCTTGAAGTAAAAACCTTGCTTGATTCTCCCAGTTTTGGCTTAGCAGCATGTTAGTCAAAATTGCTAGTTCCAGGCATTTTACTTTGTCAACCTGAACCTAAGCTTATATATAATCACATGAATTTCAGACTGTTGCAAACTGCCTCTAGTGCTGCTATGTTCTCAACTCTGGACGATGGAAATATTGTAAGAGGTCTAGGTGGGGTTCCAAATGAAGGTCCTGTCTTATTGGTTGGTTACCACATGTTGTTGGGACTTGAACTCTCTTCCCTTGTTGAAGCATTCTTAAGAGAGAAGAACATTATGGTTCGTGGTATGGCGCATCCAATGCTATTTACAGGGGGGCTAGAGCTTTCATCTAAAGAATTTTCGATAACTGATTGGATGAAAGTAATGGGAGCGGTACCTGTCACAGCAAGCAATATTTACAAATTGCTGTCAACAAATTCACATGTGCTTCTATATCCTGGAGGCGTACGTGAGGCCTTTCATTACAGGGTATGCCAAGTTCCCTTGTTATTTTCAAGTTTTTCAGTAAGGTTAAAATCATATATTTTGGTAGTCATTTTCCTATTTCTATCATCAAATATCTGCTTTGTTTCATTGTTCCAGATGATAGGTTAGTGCGCAGATGTAGGGTGAAAATTCTGGAAATCATTTTTTTAATATTCACAACGCCCTTGTTACTTTGTATCCATGGTGGTAGACTAGTAGTTTGGCACTTTGTAGATGAAAGTGGTTTGTTTCTCTTGCCATGATCTGCATGCTGACATCTCAGTATCTCACTACCACTGTCACCTCCAGAACCAAAACTGCCAAGACCACCTTAATTTCCTCTAGCAAATATGCCTTCCAATTGTTGTCTTTACCAGAAGTTTTATTATTTCAAGAGTTGCTTCATATGAGGGCAATGTTTTCTTCATTATCACACTGCTGCTAGCATTACCAATCTCATTTCATTCTTTACAAATCATCATGAACTTTCTCCAGCTGTCAAGATTATTTTTTTGAGCAACTAAACTAATAAGAAATAAAATTGAAGTTTATGTGATTATTAGTTCTTAGATTGCAACTAAACTAATAAGAAATAAAATATTGAAACTCTTAGATGTAAGATTTGATCATTCCAATGGCTTCCATGTTATATAGCAACTTGAACCTTTTGTGGTTCGCAACAGAGCACATGCTCCTGATCTTGGCAAAGATGTATCTGTTGCAGTCGAAGTTTCAGCATCTTTTGAAGAGACTTTATTAAGTTACTCTAGGTTGCAGCCGATTGTTATATGGTTTCACTGCTGCTCAGATGGATAGATCAAGTCATTTCTTATCTGTTGTTTTCCATTGATTTATTCAAGCAGTTGCAAGTGGGATGCAGCATATACATGGCAAGCTAGTTAAAACTCTAAAAATATCTGTTGCTGAAATTTCCAGGCAGGAAGATTGTTTTGTAAAGACTAGATTGTGACCCCGCTATAAGTTCTATCCATATATGTTCTGATCGCCAACTCATACTAGATCTAGTTGCATTTTATTGGAAGTGGGAGACCGGCCAAAATGAATTTTACTTTACGTTTTTTGTTTCCGAAGGAACTTTCATCAACTTGCACTATTCTGATAGCACCAGACAATTAAAGAAAGCTCAATTACAAATCAATCCTTTTGATGTTGGACTTATTTACTTATCCCTCAATTGAACTTTGGACTTGCATTGTTGAAGTTGAAAGGTTTAACTGTGTTTCACCAGCTTGTTGGTGGGCAGTCACGATTGCGGCATCTTTTTTCCAATTTTGATAGTGGATATATGTGATTTACAGGGTGAAGAATACAAGCTGATTTGGCCTAAACAACAAGAATTTGTAAGAATGGCAGCTAGGTTTGGAGCCACTATTGTACCGTTTGGGGCTGTTGGGGAAGATGATATAGCAGAGGTAAGCATGCGCCATTTTTTGTCCAGAAATTTCGCAGCTTTAAGTTCTAAAACCGATGGTTAAGCATTTACGTGTCATTTGTATTTGAATTGGTATAGCTTCCAATATATGCATTGCATTCTTTTTCCAGCTGTTTTTAAATTTTTTCAGATTATTTCTTATCCTCAATAAAAAAATTTATTTTAAAATTTCCCAGAATGATAAGAAGAAATAGTTGGTTTAACTGTACCTTTATTATGATATCAACACATTCAGGATAATTTGCACTCGACAGGCAGCTTTCACAATATGTCGTCTGAGCCTAAGTATTCACTGATGGCATCAGATATAGTGTCAAACTACTACATTGTATCCAGTAGGTTCTGTATGGGAACAAATCTGGTAGTTTTGCCTTCACGTTATTCTTTAATCATGCAAGTTGTGCTTGCAGAACCAGGAAATCTCAAATCTCAATAATGCTTATCATTCAATGTTTTTGCTCCTCTTTAAAAGAATTCCCTGACTGCCTAACTACTGATTGTGGGCTGCCAGGTCCTATCTAGGAAAAAAAAAAAGCGTGCAATTATACTTATCCTATATTATTGTATTCTTTTTAAAGTTCTCTGTTTGGATGTTGCAGTTGGTTCTTGATTACAATGACTTGATGAAAATTCCAGTGGTTAATGGCTACGTCAGAGATGCTACTCGTAAATCTACAAAAATAAGGTGATTACTATTCAAGCAATGATATTTGCACTTGCTAGCTACATATATAGTTGTAAAAGACATGTTAACATAAGATGACAGCTCCCTTTTTATACATTTGTGTGACAAATTATATGGTGCGTTCACAGAGACGAGAATCAAGGGGAGGTGGCAAACCAAGTATTCTACATCCCAGGTCTTTTGCCAAAGGTGCCTGGCCGTTTTTATTTTCTGTTCGGAAAGCCTATAGAAACGAAGGGAAAGGGGGAGATACTTGAAGACAGAGAAAACGCAAACCAGCTATACCTGCACATAAAATCTGAAGTCGAAAGTTGTCTTGCTTATCTGTTGAAGAAACGAGAGGATGATCCTTATAGAAGTATTATTGACAGAACAGTGTATCGTGCATTACGTTCTCCTTCAAATGAAGTCCCAGCATTTGACCCTTAAAAATTGATTACAGCAAGCATTTCTGGGTCTTGGAGACTTCCACAAATTAATTGAAAAGTTATGTATACTTTCCTAAGCATCTATAAACAATCTTCCAATCAATATATGCTATCTATTTTCTTTATTTATCTCTATATGCTATCTATTTGTCATGCTGTGTTCATTGTATTCAACAAATGCTAGAAAGCAAGGTAAGGCAAGTTTCTTACAAGAATTCTTCAAGCTCTAAAATCATGAAATTTGAAGGGGATTGCATGATCAATATGAACCAAGGTGTTATCAAGGGTGGGAGATGATTTACAAGGTATGATTGATGTCATTTCTCTGCTCAATGGCTTCCCCAGGTCCAGTGTTTGGTTCATGAATTTGTTCTGTTTCCTTTAGAATGTTGATTTGTTATGAGTTTGAATAATTCTTTTATCATCAGCGTGGCTTGGTAATGCTGAACTGCAGATATTTTTGTTCCAGGTGATGAGCTAGATCACTGAGGTGGGGGAAGCAACACTAACAGCAGAACTAAACCTTCCTTTCGGCATCTTTTTCACATAATTAACAAGGTATAAACTTTTTAATCTTCTTGTTCATGTGGAATAGCAATGGATGAAATTTTCAGCTTTGGTAAACCTGCTGGCCATTTTTAACACTTCTTTGCTCTGTTGAAAGAGCTATCGAACTCACACATGTAAGAAATGCAAATGTTTCCTTTCCTTGATCATCAAAGGCTGAAGAGCTATGTACTGCAGTTTGAAAGCAATTTTGTATTAAAAACACTTACGACCTTTCATTGCTTTTATATGTGTCTGAAGTATTTTGGAGGGAGAAAAAGCAATCAAATTGTTAATTTACACTTTACTATAATGCTCATACATTTTCAAACGCTCATAATTTCGTTACTACCAAAACCATTGTTTAATGTATCTTTAAATGTTATTTCAATTACTCCATTCTCGTTTTGATTCTTCCATTTCCATTCCGGACTTTAATCAGAAGCACCTAAGTTTTCTGCGTTTAAAATTATAAAAATGGAGGACCCATTTGTCTTCAAACATCACTATCCGGAGGCTAATCAATGCTTTCTTCCAATCAGTTCAATTCGAGCTTGAAGGAACTAGACTGCCGAGGAAGCTTGACATCATCTAGATCGACTAGATTTTGTGAGACTTGTAATTTAAGTAAAATTTTAAATTTCCTGTTCTGCTTTTGCTGATGTACTGAACACAGGTCTTTCTTGTCTTGGTTGGTTTAGATCAATGTCCTGGACAGAGACCTCCATTACTTGCAAGTCCTTTGATGTCCTGCTCTAATTTCCATTTCAGACAAAGTTTTGTTCATTTCAGGCTACTGACCTTCATTACTTGGAATGCAGTGTGTTTGCAGTGAGAGAGAATTGATTGACCATTTCTTCATTACAATAGTACAGTCTAACAAACATACATAACGAATGTTTTACAAGTACACAGGTTTTTTTGTACATAAATCAGCTTTTAAGCATAGATGGTGGAAACGTTTCAAGACTATCCAGTACCCTGTCTTTCTATTTTTTAAGGCTCAAATGCTGGAACTTCAGGAAAAGGAGAGTAGAAAGCACGATATATTGTTCTATCAATTGACATTCCTACAGGGATCCTCTTCTCGCTTCTTCAACAAGTAGGCGATACTGTTTTCAACTTCAGATTTTACATGCAAGTACAATAGGTTTTCACTTTCTCTGTCTTCCAGCTTCTCTTTCATTCCCTTTGTTTTTATGGGTTTCCCAAACAGATAATAAAAGCGGCCAGGTAGCTTAGGTAAAATCCCTGGGATGAATAATTCTGTGCTGGCAACCTCCCCTTTGCTGTCATCCCTGTAATCAGATTCAGGTCATATTCTCAGTTAACACCCAAACTGTGAAAAAACAGCCAGTGTCTTTAAGTTTATATCTTTCAGCTACAATGCACTATCATTGCATAACTTATAAGGAGAATGTTAATTACCTTACTCTTAGCGCCTCTGATGTAGTCATTTAGTATTGGTATTTTCATCATATCATGGTAATCTAGAGCCAGCTGCAACACACAGACGACAGAATCTTTTCCATTACGAGCATGAATTTCAAAGACAAGCTTGGAAAATGAAGAGTAAAACAGGAGGAGATCTGGGAGATACAAATCTTCCGAAGTTACCACTACTATGAAAATAAAGATAACTAAAACCAGTTTTTGTTCCTTCTCTAACAAGAATTATGTACAGAACAGAAATATGTTTCAACCATCAAAGGAAGGCTCGTGGAATAGAAATAATAAATAAGAAACTGATGTCAATAGAACCAAAGCTTACTTCTCCTACATCATCTTCTCCTACGGTTCCAAATGGTACAATTGTGGCTCCAAACCTTGCTGCCATTCTGACAAATTCCGGTTGATCAGGCCAAAATAACTTGTATCCTTCACCCTGAAAATTAAAGAGGCACGAGACTTGAGATATCACAAACATTTGGACAAAGCAATACTTGAAAAGACAAAAAAAAAAAAAAAACTGTGTGTTGATGTATGTGTGATGTCCTCGCACTGCAGCTAGGTTCAGAGTTGAGCAATTTCAGAGAGTTCTAAAGAGAAGTACGGCGGTGACAATGATGATAGAGGTGGTTTAGCTAGTGCCTTTGAAAGCAATCAGAGGTCTCGGCTGCACTGGAGATAACAGTGGTGACCAGGTCGCAGGCATGGTTATTTTGTCAAAGAGCATTTACGAATTGACGCTGCAACTATTTCAGACGATTCCCAAAACTGACACTACTACATTTCATTGCTAAAATCCCATTTTGAGAAATGAAAAGAAGAAAGTATTTATCATATAAAAGAAATAAAATTTTTAGATGTATGGTTTCTAGCTCCAAAAGAGAACTTGTTGAAATGAAAACAAGGAACTCGACAATTGGCATACCTTGTTATGCAGAGCCTCTCGTTGACCTCCAGGATAAAGAAGCACATGTGATTTAGTTGAAAGCAATCTGAAAAGATTGCTTCCTGTGACAGGTACTGCACCCATTACTTTCAACCAATCAGATACTGAAAATCCAGTAAATAAACCCTCCATGACCTCTGAAAATAGGTAAGGGGGCGCTATGCCACGAACCACAATATTCTTCTCTTTCATGAATTCTTCTACAAGAGAATAAATCTCAAATCCCATCAGCATGTGGTAGCCAATAAATAAGACAGGACCTTCATCCGGAACTCCTGCAAGACCTCGCACTATCTTGCCATCGTCCAGAGTAGAGAACACAGCCGGGCAAGTACCAAAGCGAAACAGCCTAGAAATCATGTGATTCTAATACGATCAGCTTGATACACAGATAATGAGATGCAACATAAAAAAGTTAGTCAGGCTGGTTTACAGGAAGCCCAAACTGTCAGAACTTAGCCTAGGATTTAGACCGAGATCCTTTGTGGTCAGCTTAATTCATACAAATTTCTAAATTATGAAACAACTGTTGTATATTTTCTTATTCGTCTACTGAGGACATGGTTTATCAGCTTGCTGGAAGCCTGGAACTACAAGAGATTTTTCTTTTATCATATTCTGTACCTTAAGTTTAACGAGCAAGAACAGAATAAAGCAGCAAATTTATTCAGCATTAAGAGCTTTCTGATAGTAAAAATCAACGTGAAATGGAATTTCTAATGGAAAAGATTGTGAGATAAGAGAGAGAATAGGAGAGACAATGTCACAATCAACCACACACACCAGGCTTACACCTGGGATGGGAGGGGTTAGAGATGGCCGAGTTGTTTCTCTCGTTGTGAAACCCCACCGGCACAGAACACAAGAAGGGATAAAGGATGGAGAAATGAAGAGTGAACGGCGAGACTCATACAGAGAAAATGGCTAATAAATAGTCAGAAGATTGACTGATTGGACTATGTTTGAAC
>Ga0307511_10001603_pt1 | contig 24018 bp, 24 predicted proteins | sample 13_EM_MG_FD_200266 | JGI IMG/M metagenome (GOLD analysis project Ga0307511, IMG submission 200266) | Populus trichocarpa ectomycorrhiza microbial communities from riparian zone in the Pacific Northwest, United States - 13_EM | ecosystem: Host-associated > Plants > Roots > Unclassified | place... | reverse complement strand
CTCCAACCAACGTGCCGGAGGACTGTAAGAGGAAGGTGAGTAGACGTGATGGTATAGATGGAGCATGGCAAACTTACGGAATTGTAAGTGCAAGGGTTACCAAATGTACCCCCGAACATGCAGGAGAACGAGGAGTTGTCGATCGCAGTAAGAGCCGAGGGACCATTCCCGGTGGCATCTACTGGGGGGCAGATGAATCCACAATCGCTCTACCTGTTGTCGAGGGCGAGAGCATGGGCAGAGGAGAGCAGAGAAATGACATCAGAAAACATGACAAACACTTATTTTCACACTTATTGTCCTTATGTTACCTTTTTGCTGATTATTTGTCATTATAGAATCCAGGTCCGAAACTTATATAATTTCGTGGGTCTGTTTGGTGGGGGACTGAAGCAAATAAGATCAAATAAGCTTGAATAAGAAATAAGTCAAAAGCACTTTTACTGATGATAGTGGTGACGACGATGATGATAGTCCGTGTTGCAGGAGAGGTGTGGATATCTGGGAAATGGTTGTGTTTCATTTGTGAATGGTTGGCTAGAAAGTAAAGGAGTCAGTAGGGCTCACACATATGGGCACAGGGTGCAAACATTTGGCTAGATGCGAACACAGACGAACAAACCTATGTGAAAATTCCGTGCCAGATTTATCCAGACAGTTGGCAAACTTCATCCTTTATTTTCTGGGTCCCCATACACAATGCCCAGAGTATCACGGTCACACATCAGCAAAGTACTGTGGAAGGGATAACGGGTAAGATGAAAGGAGGAACATGACAGGAGTCCGGGTACTCACGGCGGGTGCAGCTGAAAGAGCTACAGTAGAGAACCAGGGGGTCCTGGTAAGTGTGGGATCTTGGGGCTGGATGGGAGAGGGTAAAGAGGACATGGCACACTCAACCACGTGTGTTTATGGCAGCAGGTTTTCCACACGCACGGACTCCCTGCTTGAAAAGCATCAGGACTACTTGTTGCACTTTTTCGGCTATGGCCCACTTCACGGGACTTTTCATGGGGATCCCTGGTACTTTGCCCCTTTTTGCTGTCTTTTCTCACTTCAGTACTTTACAAAATTTTCTGTTTTGCTGATGGACAAACACACGAGAAGTCCATACATCAAAACAAACATAAATAACGATCGGCTGAAATGCCTGAACCGATCGTTGATTTTCAACAGAGCGAAGTGATGGTGGTGGACTCCTGTTACAGTGTCTGAGGGCATCAGCAAACCCTCCGGTTGCTCAGCAGGCCTGGGCGGGATCATCGTGTTTTTGAATGGTAAAGAATGTTGGAAAAACCCTGGCGGAATTTTAATCTCGGCTGCTTTTTATTGAATTATAAGGCGATGATAATTTGATCCCCAGCCCTACAACCGAATCCTAATTGGCCGTGTTGATTAATTTGTCATTGGCATCCACGGGGGGTGCCTGTTTTGGCACGTGATTGTGCGAATACCTTGACGCATATAGGGTGTTGAACTTTGAACTTTGAGCTTCAAAACTCCTCCTTGTCCGCCCATCTGCTGTGGGACCTCCACCGCCAAACCCTGCCAACACATCATCCTCCTAGCCCCCTGCTCTTACTGTTCATTCAGTCCATGCTCCCCTGTGTTGAGCATGCACCAGTATATCTATACTAATACAGGATATGTTGAGCATGCACCAGTATATCTATACTAATACAAGATATACTACGAGGATACTCTAAGTCTTACCTGGGGTGAGGGGAAAGGGAGGCTTGATGAGTAGAGGAGATGGTGGAAGAGAAGAGAGAAGTGATGTATTGCATAGCGGCGGAGCCATCATATTTATACATACTACATAATGCGCACAGACCATGTTTGGTCGTGCTTGGTGCCTTAAGGGCACACGTGACATAATGGAGGCAGCCATTAAGGCGCCATCAATCCGGGTATCCGGGTCGCTAATAAGCGTGATCCGGACGGTCACTATCGGACCGGTTGACGCCGTCGACCGGGCGCTTCGCGCCCGTTCAACAGGATACACTACGAGGATACTCTAAGTCTTACCTTGGGGTGAGAGGAGAGGGAGGCTTAAGAAGGGAGGAGATGGTGGAAGAGGAGAGAGAAGTGATGTATTGCATAGAGCGGGGGACCACATATTTATACATACTGCATAATGTGCACAGACCATGTTTGGTCGTGCTTGGTGCCTTAAGGGCACACGTGACATAATGGAGGCAGCCATTAAGGCGCCATCAATCCGGGTATCCGGGTCGCTAATAAGCGTAATCCAGATGGTCACTATCGGACCAGTTGACGCTGTTGACCGGGCGCTTCGCGCCCATTCAACACCCTGCCAGCTATACTGGCAAGTCCCACTCTGACAGTTCCCGCCCCATTTGCCTGTGACGAAACGAAGTAGGTCACTCCCACTCTCTCCCTCCCTCATGACTCCTTCGTTCTGAACACCACCCTCATTCCACAATAGTGCATGAAGGTTGGTCTGGAAATATGTCAGTAGTGAAGGGCAGTTTGAGCTGAAGTCCAACAAGACTATGGTACGTCGCTCACTTCTGCCCACTTCTCACATGGTCACACAAGGTTCATTTTCCATTTTAGTGGTCAGGGACCTGCTGTTGGTGACCAATGTCACCTGCGATACCGCCAGGCTGATAACCTCAGTGACAGTTTCGAGGTGACCATGGGTTAGTGACTTCTTTCTCAATATCTGGATTCTGACTGAAGCCCCAACAGTAACAGAAGCAGGAACCACGACCCCAATGTGGCACCCATGATGGAATCCCGCCAGCGGCGATTCATCCCAATCCGCTGTAAGTTGACTACAGTACAGCGGTGACCTTGGTCCGCCTTTGTAATTACCTCTCGTTGTAAATCAGTAGTGTCGATCATTATCTCGTTTGCGATACAATAAAGGTGATCATAACTTGAATTATAATTCGAATTACAATGTGGATAACAACTAGAATGATAATCAGACGTTCTAATTACAATCCCCCCCTTAACCTATCACCTTAAAACAGATTATAATACATTATAATTTTCGACTGGTTTTTCCGACATTTAACACTTCGGATCAAATAGTCAACTTTCCCTGCCCGTGTCTAGCTCTGTTATGAGGCAGTCCTGCCCGTGGCAGATGTACATAGTTCAACACTTCAGGCCTGCAACGCCAACAACTGCCCTGTATGCCGTCGAATGTTTCGAAACTCCTTCCAAGATCGGCGGGAAAAGGTTCGACGCCTACAGCTATTTGCGTATCGATGGACCGTCTCTTCAGTTTGTTGTTTATCTTTCGATCGTACTGGGGCTCGGAACCTCCGGCACGACGCACAGGGCTGGGCTGCTGGGCTACCAGGCTCCAACATGATCAAGTGGTAAACAACTTTATTCTGTAGGAGGTGGTCGATATCGAAACGCAAAAGACTTGCTAGGTTTTGAGTAAGCGGCTGGACGGTTTATTTGATACTTACGTTCGATGGTGGTGGTTCTATGATTATTACAAACAGTGCGTGACGATACGCTGTATGTACGCCACGTTATACAAAGAGAAGAGGTACGAATCCAACGCAGTTATTCCATCATCTAAGCGTTTCCGATGACAGTGATCTTCAAAGGGAGCTGTGTACCCTTGTGCTCCTCTCCGAGGATCAAAGGGACTTCCATTCCGGGCCTCGCCCTTCTGATTTGCGGCAGGTGATCCGCTTCAGCGACATCGAACTTTTGAATAAGGGTCACCAAGAATGTCTGGATCTCCATGAGGCTACATGGAAGGCAGTTTCAGCATTCTGGGTCGGAGAGCGAGAGATTTGAGAAATGGTCAACTCACGCGAACCGCCAGCCGACGCAGCTCCTGACTCCTCCAGAGAATGTAGAGCTGGCAAAATGAGAGATTAATACCCAATCATCCCAATAGACATCCGCACGTACAGGTTTCCATAAACCCCGACAGGGGATTCAATTTGCTCCTTCATTTCGAACCAACGCTCTGGTCGGAACTGGTGGGCGTCCAAACCCCACACGTCCTGGTTCCTGTCATGAAGAACGGCGTGAGCACCATGTCAAGAGGACGGCGACCGCATAGTGATATGACGCACAAGTTGTATCCAAACGCTGAGAGCGAGACCATAGTTCCCTTGGGGACAGGTAGCTCGGTGTACACTTTTCCGGAAACACCAACAATCGGCTTCGAAAGGGGGAGTAGGTCATCATCTATGGGTTCGCGCATCACTTCCACGATGATCGGGTGAATCCTCAAAATTTCCTACGGAAGGATTTGGTGAGTTTCGCCCTCATTTCGGGGCACCAACAAACGAACCTTTGTAACGGCCGTCAAGTATGGCATGCTCTCAAAATCGTCACCCGTGAAATCGGCGTCGCCTCTCTCCCTGACCTTCGCCACAGTTTCCTCAACTTCTGCACGAAGTTTCTCCTGGCAGTCGCGGTGCTTGGCCAGCTCCCAAAGTCCGAAGGTCAACTAGTGGTTTTTGTGAGGACGCGTCATAAATTAACGAGGCCGAAGAGAGAGTCCTAACCGCTTTTGCTGTGGTTTCGTGACCGGCCAACATGAACGATCTATAGGCAGTGAGCGTGGACATCAGAGTGACACCAAGGGAAAATTCTCACCGAACTTGGGAAATGACCTCCTCATCCGACAATTTCAAGCCTTCGCGTTGAGAATCGTTGGCTTTGACTGCGTAAAATAACCCCTCAACAACCACGCGAGCAGGAGTAAGGAGTGGGAGATAACGAACCGAGCATGCTCATGAGATCCTTCCTCGACGTACCAGCCCTCGACTCTTCCCTCTTGGAATCGACCAATTCCCGAGCGACGCTATGGGCCTCGACCTTGTTCCGTCGGAGATTCTGCATTCCGGGGGTGTTGGAATTATCGCAGAGCCATGGGAGCAATCCTGGAATCCACCCCGCGACACACATCAAGAAGATGAATAATCTGGAGGGAACCCCGAAGCACGAATAGCTATAGAAAAGGATGAGTGGTTGGCGTGGCCACGGATGTCCATAGGAGGTCGTACATTACGTTCATGTAAGACTCTGTCAACTGGTTTTTCTTCTCGTCCAAGGCACCAAAGTCATAGTCGAAGGCTCCGGTGCCGAACCTTTTGAGAAATAAGGTCACGATCAGCCTGTAGCCGGCCCTGAGAATAGGACGTACGCGTCAAGTGTGGCCTTTCCCAACCATTTGTTCACGTCAATAAGGGCCGAGCACCCGGACTTGCTGTTGTCGATTATGTCATTCCATTTGTTTGCCATCTGATGGAAAGGACCAGTCAGAGTTCGAGCCCAAGAGGGAATATAAATGAAGTTGACGCACCCTGGTCGCAGCTTCCGTGGCATGCGGTACGAAACCCTTGGCCTCGATGTGACCGAACGCTGGGTCTATCACCCGCCTGTGGCGTCTGTGTGCATCATCTGCGAGGGCGTTAGACGAACGAGAGAAAAGAGATGTTTGATGAACAACCAACCCTCCACCGATCCTATACCCCTTCGATCAGCCAACAACGCTATCTGTTCCCTAGCGTCACTCGGCTTGGTATAGAAATAACCCGATTTCTGCATGATATGGTTGATGGCCTTCGGGTCCGCGATCCACAAGCGGTTCTCCTGCACGTACGCACGAGCGATTTTAGTTCAAGATTCTGAATGCAGACCTCTGGCGTGTTTGATAAAAGGTGATACGTACGCCAAAAGGACCGTTCCAGCGGACGATGTTCCCGAAATCCTCGAGGAACCTCTTGTCCGCCGCTCCAGCCTCTCCAGCCTGGAAATACCACTGGTGGCCTGAAAGGGTTTCACGTTCAATACCATCAACCCACAGCGAGATGAGCTGCATACCGAAGATCCACGATGGGTTCACTGGTCCTGGTACATCCTTGATCGCAGAAAGGCCCCTTTGCCTTCGAAGGGTGACATACGCGAGAACTGCGACACAAGTAGCGAGAGATTCGAGTTGATAGCCCATGGTAAGCTCGTCGTTTGAAGCTTCGCTGGGGAAAAAAGTGGGGACTGCTGGGGTTCTTATAGGCAGTCTTGGGGGCGTTAATCGCCCAATCAAAATCGAATATTCGGGGGCTCGGGAAGTTTTCTGGCTTGGTTGGGTGGCAGGGGGGTTCGAGGCGTAATGAATATCAGGTAATGGTCTCTGGGAGCTCGCTGCGGTCGAACGAGGTCTTGATCTGAATCTCAAACCCGGATTCCACTGGCGAGCGCATCACAGGACCGGGGCCGGTACAGAGCGGGAAAGTGAATAGGAAGCCGAACTCCCATACATCCTTCAAGGGTGTACCTCCAGGGTTAATGAGTGATCGCAGCGCTGGGTTACCAGTCGTACCATCGCCTATGTCTGAATGACATACGCGCCCTGACATTCATCACGACATAATCGGTGAGCGTACAGATACAACTGGACAGCGCAATTCAGGAAGGATCAAAACACTCACGGTGATTCAAAGAAGGGAAGGTCGCACCGGCGACATGAAGGATGTATCAACGAACTCAATAAATCCCCAGCCCATTCACTGAGAGTCGCTGGCCTAGATTGGGATCGAGCGGCCAAGAATCGCCGGCCTAATCTAGGGTCGAGTCCCCAAACGTTCGACGTTCGATAACCACGCGCTGGAGCAAGGAAGTGGAGCAACAAACCAAATCAACCCATGACTCACGACCGAGACGTCCCCCGCCGGAGGTTACAGGGTGCACAACCGCCCAGGTGCAAAATATCACATGCGACACCACACTCGATGCTTGATGCTTGAAGGCCGACTTGGGTGCTGGAACGGTTGACCGTAGGCTTGGTTCCGGTGATCGACTGGCGGAAGTGGGTTAGGATGGGGAATGCCGGGGTGCTGATCTGACGACCATCTCTCCCAAGGTTCCACCTCGCCTTCGAGCTCGCACCAGGGTCGCTTCATAGCGCCACACTCTTACCACCGCACCTCTCACCCTCCAAAATCTCACATCTCTCTTCCACACATCCTCTCCGGCCTTCCAGACTCTCAACCAAGCGATTCGTCGTAAAGACCAGGCCAAGAAACGTCCCACCCTTTTCTCCGACAAAGCACTCTATTCAAAGATGGCGCTGTTGGTCGATCTGAATGAACTCAGTTCAGCGAGGCGGGAAAACGCGAAGACGACCCTGTAGGGTGAGGAGACGGTACGGGTGTCTATTCATGGATACGGACACAAGTTGCGGGAGCACATCGTCATGTCGGTGATGCTGGGAATTTCCCTGGTGTCAGGTCCGTGTTTTCCCCCGTGGTGAATAGATTACGGTCTGATTTGAATGTCACCGGCCATCCTCAGGCACAAGCTCGTTCGCGGCACGCTGGACTTTGGAGGAGTTGTCAACGGTGCCACTGCTCGTAGTCGTCGTTGAGGTTAGTCACGACGTTTTATGGATTCAGCAATCGCCACTAATCCCGCCAAACGCCTAAGAAGCGAAAAATCACAGATCGCCTTGCAACCTCAACGTCCATGACCACTTCCACACACAACCCCCACCAATCGCATATCGAGGTTGGATTCTGTGGTATTTCAGGTCAATCGGGAGTAGGCGAGTCCTTATGGGGGTGGACGTGGCCAGGCTCGCCCCACGCGTTTTCTCTCGTTGCTGCCCGAAGCGAGTAACTTGGTATACCATCTGCACGGCGAATTATATCCATATTGAGGAGGTTGGGGGTAGTTGCTCGTTGGCATGGTGAGTACGTTACGCGCGAATAGACCTTCGGACTTGAGGTGCTTACTCAACATAGCACGACCTCAAACCTGAATACCTACGGGTGGCCCAATGCCCTTCGCCGTGTTCTTTGTTTTGTGTATTCTCCCTCGTACGATGTTCAGCGCCCATACTCAACATTCGTCCAAGCTACTCCAAAGAGGGCAAAGGCGGTGGCATCGAATTCGTTAAGCCACTAGAAATTTTCGAGATGGACGGCGGTTTTTACTCCGAGTACAAACATGGGACCACAAATCCTCTTTCGCGTCACTCCCCCCGTTATGGACACGTTGTTTTTACCCAGGAACATCTCCCTTGTAGTCGACTGAACCCAATGAAAGGGACCATTGGCCCGATTTCACTGCTTCGAACGAGGGTGGCGGGTAAACCATCTTACGAAGTCTTTGTGTGAGATCCGCCCCCGTGTCCGGGGATCACACCACCCACCCAAATTCAGAAGTCCCGGTCACTGCGGCTTCAACGTTTACCAACTCTATTCTCCGGGCGTTTCGGAGAGCGCCCGTGCAACAGGTCGAACGGTTTCGCCGCTGTCATCGGCGCCGGTGGTTCTGTCATTGTCAATTAGAGCTCCATCGATCGTGTCATTTTTTCATTTCCGCTGTCAAGTTTCCTCCTCTCGCTTCTTTTTGTCATCTCAGGAAATAGCAACGTGGCTGTAAAGCAACCTCCCCCAGCGCCGAATGGATACCACTGATTGGCAATCTTAACATCCCAGCATCGGAGTGTCTGGCAGTGAGATATGGCAGCCACTGATGTAGCCCAGCTGGAGTTGCGAGGAACCGATTGATCAAAGCCTGACGCCCACTGCGAGTCTCCCAGGTCCGCACGACGGAGCCTGAGAAAATCCGCAGCTTATGAACCGTGGAGGTCGGGTGTCTGCCCAATTGACAGTTCGCCCTTGATTGGAGACTCACGGTGAAACCCTAGAGACGATTGCCGCCAAAAAAAGATAAGGAAAAAGCTCAAGGACAAGTTCCAGCGCTGCAGCAGGCGGAATCCCGCGTTCAGGTTTTCAAAAACAGTGAGTCCCACGCACCGCATCAGAGAAGCAGATAACACCGCGGGCAACGAGCTAGTATATGCCCGTTGAATACATCTCTTTTACGCCGGAGGGTGAACCGACTGCTTCAGGACAAAGGGAGTCAAGCAAACCATGGAGGGGCGCTGAAGAAAGAATCAAGAACGGATCTCATTGGCTCCTTCACCTACGCTTTTCTGAGGATACCGGTTCACACTTCAGGATAACCTCATGGATTATTCAACAGACATAATATTCTCCACTGCCCATGGTGTAATAATAAGTAGGATAATACATGTTAGTTAAAGAGGGGACGATTCCGCATCCGATTCTGTAAGGGAATAGCCCATGCGCGCCTCCGACGCGGCCAATCGGTTTCTCTAAATAGTCTACAAGTTCCTAATGGCGCTGATTTTCAAAGGGAGCTGTGTCCCCTTGTGCTCCTCTCCGAGGACCATGGGGACCTCCATTCCGGGTCTTGCCCTCCTGATTTGTGGCAGGTGGTCCGCTTGGGCGAGATCGAAGTTTCTGACGACAGTGACCAAGAACGTCTGGACCTCCATGATGCTACGCAGAGGGCAATCCTCAGCGTCCCGGGAAAAACGAAACAGATGAAAGATGATCAGCTCACGCGAACCGCCAGCCCACACAGCTCCTGACACCTCCAGAGAACGTAGAACTGGACGATGAAAAGATCGAAATCAATACCCGATCATCCTATCAAGAATTCCGCGCGTGAACGCACAGGTTTCCATAAACTCCGACGGGGGATTCCACTTGCTCCTTCATTTCGAACCAACGGTCTGGTCGGAACTCGTGAGCGTCCTCACCCCAGACATCCTTATTCCTGTCATGGAATAACGGCGTGAACATCCGACTGCGGCCACCCGTTGAGAATGACGTACATATTGTATCCGAACGCCGAGAGGGTGACCATTGTTCCTTTTGGGACGGGTAAATCGGTATACACCTTCCCGGAGGTACCAACAATCGGCTTCGACAGAGGCAGAAGGTCGTCTTCAATTGGTTCACGCATCACTTCCACGATGATCGGGTGAACCCTCAAAATTTCCTATGCAAGAATCCGATGAGTTTCGTCCTCGTTTCGGGCACGAACAAACGAACCTTTGTGACTGCCGCCAAATATGGCATGCTCTCAAAGTCGTCGCCCGTGAAATCAGTATCGCCTCTCTCCCTGACCTTCACCATGGTCTCTTCGACTTCTGCGCGAAGTTTCTCCTGGCAGTCACGGTGCTTGGCCAACTCCCAAAGGCCGAAGGTCAACTAGAGAGTTTGTGAGGACACGTCATAAAGGAGCGAGGCTGAAGAGAGAGTCCTAACCGCTTTTGCTGTGGTTTCATGACCGGCCAACATGAACGATCTGTATGGAGTGAGCACGCGAACTTCAGGGTAACACGCAGAAGGAGTTCCCACCGAATTTGGGAAATGACCTCTTCGTCGGTCAGTTTCAAATTCTCGCGCTGAGCATCGTTGGCTTTGACTGTGAGGGAGAAACATTCAAAAACCGCGTAAAAGGGGCGGAGGAGGGGGAGCAACGAACCGAGCATGCTCATGAGATCCTTCCTCGGCGTTCCAGCCCTCAGCTCTTCCCTCTTAGAATCGATCAGTTCCCGAGCGACGTTATGGGCCTCGGTCTTGTTCCATCGGAGGTTCTGCATTCCAGGGGTGTTGGAGTTATCGCAGAGCCATGGGAGTAATCCTGGGAACCATCCCGCGACACACATCAGGAAGATGAAGAACCGGGAGGGAACCCCGAAGGACATGAAGCTGAAAAACGGAGAACAGACAGTTAGTGTGTCATGATTCTTGGACCACGGATATTCAATATATCGTACATGACGTTCATGTAAGACTTGGTCAACTGGTTATCCTTCTCGTCCAAGGCGCCGAAGTCATAATCGAAGGCTCCAGTGCCGAACCTTTTGAAGAGTGATGTCATGGTCAGCTCGAGCTTACACATACCAAACGCTGAGGCTGGAACGTACGCGTCAAGAGTTGCCTTTCCTAGCCACATGTTCACATCGATAAGGGCTGAGGACCCGGACTTGCTGTTCTCAATCACGTCATTCCATTTGTTTACCATCTGATAGAAGGAACTCGTATCAGAATTCAAGCTCAAGAGTGAATACAAACGAAGTTCGCGTGCCTTAGTAGCGGCTTCCGTGGCATGCGGGACAAAGCCCTTGGCTTCGAGGAGACCGAAAGCTGGGTTTATCACCCTCCTGTGGCGCCTGTGTGCGTCATCTATGAGGTCGTTAGGCGGACTGGTAGAAAGAAAGGTATGATGAACGACCCACCCTCCACCGATCCGATACCCCTGCGGTCGGCCAATAAGGCAATCTGTTCCCTTGCATCACTGGGCTTGGTATAGAAATAACCGGACTTCTGCATAATGTGGTTGATGGCCTTCGGGTCCGCGATCCACAATCGGTTCTCCTGTAGGCACGCACCAGTCATTCAGTCAAGAGTTCGAATGCAGGACTCCGGGGTGTGTCCCATAGAAAACGAGACGTACCCCGAAAGGACCGTTCCAGCGGACGACGTTCCCGAAATCCTCGAGGAACCTCTTATCCGCCGCTCCGGCCTCTCCAGCCTGGAAATACCATTGGTGTCCTGAAAGGATTTCGCATTCAGTGCCATCACCCTACCAGGAGGCGATTGAGGTCGATGCGACCCAAAGGGACATACCAAAGATCCACGACGGGTTCACCGGTCCTGGTACATCCCTGATCGCAGAAACCTTCCTCTGCCTTCGAAGGATGGCAAAGACAAGAACTGCCACACAAGTTGCAAGCGCTCCGAGTTGATACTGCATAGCCGGTTTGTCGTTCAGACTTCAGCTGCGGAGCAAGATGAGGGGGGAGAGCTCAGGTACTTATAGGGTGGCATCCGGGGCTGTACCAGCAACCGAGCGTTACGCTCTCGTCCTCTGTGAATCACAATCGATGGTTTGAGGTTCAGGGAAGTTCTCTGGCTAAATCGGAGGGCGGAGAGCCATCAAGGGGTAGCCCATTGATTGGAAACTGGTCCATCCGATAACTCACTGCCGTTGAACGAGGCCAGTACAAGCCCTGGATTTCGGCGGCGCGCCCCGACGCGGGAACAGGATCGCAGTCCAGGAGCTGAGGTAAACAAGTTGATAGAACTCCCGTAGATCCTTGTGGAATGGGTGTCCACATGGAAAGGCGGCCGCCCTGCCGCATCACCGGCTATTGCTATTAACCAGGTCCAATCGACGTGAGGACCCCGAGTCAGATAATGGCATACCCAGCGGGCCGGTGGGAATTCACAGGTCACACAACATAAGTGAGCACATACAACTTGATGGTCGCACGCTCACAGATGACCAAAGATGTGGAGGACACGTCGGCGTTATGAAAGCGACATCAACCGTCTCCGAATTCCAAAGACGGTGGCCAAGGGAGCGCCATGGAGTGATGGTTCATTGGCGGAGAATGCTTGGGGTGGCCTCGCGTTTGTCGGAGCCCTTGGGAGCGCTTCCAAGCGCTTTGAGCAGATGCACAAGCAACGAAGCTAACGCCGGCAATTTCAGGAGCCCCTGCGACACCATGTTCCCACTATAAGCCCTGTAGTGACCCGTCATCGCTCCAGACAACGCTGAATCGACGGAGCGTTTTAGACATCAGCGTGGTCCTTATCGTGCAGAAGGAGGAAGCGCAACAGCCAAAAGCTCGAGTTCACAGCTGTAACCGTCACATGTCACATCAGTCACGGTCATGTCCTCCGTTACGTTACTCCGGGGGACCCTGAAGGTTAACGTTGAACGTTGAAATCAGTGGGATCGGATCGAGTGTATGAGTTCCGTCCTAGCACCGGATGTTTTCAAACCTTACACCAGTGCTTCCTACGTTGGGTCCTTCACAGATATCAATCTGGACTCTTGCTACCCCGTGTGGACCGCTCGTATGCCATCCGTTTCATCATTAGTAAGAGGTAATGTCATTTGCCTGGTGTTGTTCAGCATTGTTCAGAGACGGGGGTCATTTTTCAGTGCTGTGCGGCACCGGCCGGTATTGTGTGATTTGACCGGTGGCCCGCAGGACCGACGCTGTAATACGTTTCGGGTAGGTGCCGGTCGGCGCTCGGCCCATCGGCGATGTAAAGAAAACGACGGCGACCCTATGCGTGTCCGGATGTTTTACAGGTTCCCCCTAACTTCACTCACCGCCTCGTTCAAGGGAACTCGCCTACCCCACTTGGAGCCCGCCCTACTACTGATTCACTGCGAGCGTGTGTTGCGGGGTGTTCATGGCAGGGGCGCAGGCTTACTTTCTCCATCACAATACATTGCTGCGTTTGGATGTATATGGTCCTATTTCTATTGTGCGCGGTCGCCTTACAGATTTCCTATCACACCTTATCAAAATGCATACAGGGAGGTGCCAAAGCCTATCGGTGTACAAGCCTGATAAAGGAGCGAGATTTTCAAGGAACTCCGGCCTTGTGCTCTGTCGCTGGTCGTTGGCCCTGCATCTTGGCGAAAGTTACCGTTGTATTTTTCAAGCGCGAGGGGATGTCGTAGCCCGGTGGGAGGAAAACCGACCCTGGTTGATCGGTCCGTTCCCCGGATCGCTGGCTGATCAAGGAACACTTTGGTTCCCCCAATCACGCGGCGCCCGACCAAAATAAGTAGTTTCGGGAGGATGCCCACTTGTGGGAAACCGTCACTCCCGGTGAAGACGGGTCAGCTCCTCAGGCCTCACCCATTTCATTCCATTACAGTGCAGTATGTAAGCGTAGGTTGTGACAATCAGACACATTGGCGACGACAATAAAACACCCGGTCAATTCAGTATGTGGCCGGTCTTGACTGGAGAGAAGACACGGCTGGGCGGAGTGCGCACAGCATAGTGAATGAGTACGGTTCCGGGTACGACGGGGGGAATTGGTGTTAGGAAGCACGCGAACAAAAAAGGTACCACCCGACAGCCCGAAGTACCACAGTCCCGCCCGCCCGGCAAAACAGCACAATCCTGTATGCAATTAAGCTCAGTCTGGGTGACCGCTTTACCATTACGTCGCCAGTTCGCCGCTGATACGATTCCAAATTTGGGACTGGGGGTTCATTCCATTTTTCGCACCACCCACGGAGATATGCGGCTCACCGTCTATCCGGCAGCCTCACCACTTCGCCTCGCGATTGGGGACTTGTTCAAGTCGCCACAGCCTAGCCTTTCCAGGTAGATGCCGTTCCAATATACATTCGTGGTTCTGTCACTCTGCACGGGTCCGACCTGGGTCCGGCTACCCTCACTTGTTCACCCTTCGACGTTCAACCTTCAAGGACTCTCGCGCACGACTATACAAGGACCAGACGGCCCACAAGGCGTTCAAAACCAAGCCCTCATCCAGGGATCCACCAGATCCACAGCCGTACATATCGTCTTCCTCGCCCTGATCGACCCAGAGAATCATGAAAGCCACCTCAAAAAGGGCAAGACGGCGTTCCGGGCTCTTCGAAGGATGTAAATTTTATCTCAGTGGGTCGAGACAACTCGGGCCGCTGAGAGGCCGACTATGTGAAGCGAAGGAAATGAAGAGGAAGATTTCGTTCAACACATTGAAAACAAAAGGTGGGCCAGGAACAGCTTCGTGTGTGAGACCGTCCTTGTAGGTCGGGATCAGCGATCTCTGCGGGGTTACTGAACGTTCTGAACAGTAGCGACATCACCTTGCGAACTCTTGTGTACCGCGCTTAACGACTCACGCCCTGCGGAAGACCGACAGTAACTCAACAACTCGCCACTTCAACTATTCTTTCTTCGATTCCCGCACCGCATCGGGCGTTTTACCGTACGTCCCACATCGAAAAAATTTCAAGAGCAACAACGTACGTCAGATCACAGAAGCAGAGAATGTATTGACGACGTGAAACATGTAACCCCTTCTGTGAACGCCACGGGCTTTCCCCCAACCACTTTGCATTACTCACGTACTCCTAATCGCGGTGATTTTCAAAGGGAGTTGCATGCCTTTGCGCTCCTCCCCGAGGACCAAGGGTCCCATCCCTCCGGTTTTGGTCCTCCTAATTTGTGCATGATGCTCCGCAAGGAATCTATCGAACTTTTGGACTAGGGTCACAAGGAACACTTGCATCTCGATAACACTACCCAAAAATCGGGTTTCAGTATCTCAGGGAGTGCGAACGATGTGAGTGATGATCAATCCGCGTGAATCACTGCCAGATGCAACTCCTGATACCTCCAGAGAATGTAGCACTGAGCGAATAAGAGGTCTACACTCGACAGCTCCGCAGGCCATCCATGGGTGAACGTACAGGTTACCATACACCTCAACGGACGATTCCACCTGCTCCTTCATCTCGAACTAACGCTCCGTTAGGAAGGTGGTGATGCCTGAGCTGGACAGATGTAAAAACTGTATCCGCTGACCGAGACAGTGACGGGAGTTCCCTTTCGAACGGGTAATTCGGTATACACCCTCCCGGAAGTACCAATAACCGGTTTTGTGAGAAGTCGTCTTGTGTCGGCATGCGCGCTAGGTCCAATGCGACGGGGCGGACCCTCAACGATTCCTGTGTAATGGCTCAATGAATATCGCCCTCTGTTAGAGACGTGAGCAGCGGACCTTTGTGACGGCCAACAAATAAGGCATATTCTCAAACTCACTGGTCGTGGAATTTGTCTCACCCCTCACGTTTTTTCCAGAGCCCGCTAATCTCCCGCTAATTGCGGTGCTTAGCCAACTCCCAAAGTGCACAGGTCAGCTGGGGGGTTTATGGAGGCGGGGTCCCGACAGATTTCGCCGCGGTCTCGTGTCCGGCCAACATTATCATCCTACAGGCAGTGAGCGAGGGGTCCCGAGGTGACGCCTAGTAATACTGCTCACTGGACTTGCGAAATGATTTCTTCATCGGTCAATATCCAGTCCTGACGCTGAGAGTCACTGGATTTGAGCGGGAAACGGAAGCTCTAAACTACCATGCGAACAGAAGGCAGAGGAGAAGAGGAGCAACGGATCGAGAAAACTCATGATATCATTCCCCGGCGCGCCCACCTTCAACTCTTGCGTCTTCGAATCGAGTGGTTTCTGAGCGACGCTGTGCGCCTCGGCCGTGTTCTTTCGCAACTTCTGCATCCCACGATCGTTGGAGTTATTGTATAGCCACATGATCACTGCTGGGAACCAATACATAATGGCTAGGAAGAAAACGACCAGTCGAGAAGGGTTGTCGAGATCCATAATAGTCGTCCCAAACGTCTGCGACAGGTCCCGGGAGGGGTCCCCGACGCGTAGGGGTGGGGGCTTTGTAGTGCTTGATGCGTACTCAAATCGAGGTTCGTTAGGGAGAGGCTGTGCATTACAAGCCGTGATACATTCGATAGTGTCGTACGCGGAAGTATCAAACCCTGCGCGCGTATTACAAACACTGTATGCGCATGGAAGTACAGGTGGGACTTACCCGGCGGAGACACGCGAGGATAAATCAAAGACTGCGCGAAAGAATCCGCCAACTGTTGATGACATTGGGTTCATGATTGATCCAATAACATAAGGACTTCCGGGCTATGGAGGCCTCGGGGGATCCAAGCGTGAGGCCGTGTCCGAGTCTCGGGGATCCAAGGTCTTGAGACGCAGGAAGGAGGCTCGACGATGCGACTGAAATCGTCACCTCTCTTGATACTGGAAGGAGTGGGGTGAATGCAAGGACAACGCTCTAAGGGTAGGAAAGAACTCGGCGATCGCTCCCATCCGAATGAGACCAAGTTTAACTCCTTATAGAGGAGACCGCCTCTGAATTCCGAAGCCAGCGGAACGGGCCGCGATGGCCCAACAGTACCAGGTCAACTGCTTTTAACGAAACAGTGAGATGAGGTATCCAACAGCCAGGGCTCACGGACGAGAGGAACGACTCCTGACTGGACGAAGAGCTCCCAACCTTGGATGGCCATTGACGGTGGTGATGTGAGAAGGGGCGTGTCGACGAATCGTGAGCTGCATATCAAAGGCACCGAATGCTTCATCGCTTCGAAGGTTACAAGCGGTCGAGAACACGACGTATCCAGACGAACTGGGCCGCGATGGGCCAACGGTGCAGGTCAACCACTTCGGACGAAGCGGAGAGATGAGGTATCCAGCAGCTAGGGCTCGTGGACGAGAGGGACGACTCCTGACTGGGCGGAGAGCTTCGTGCTGACTTTGGATGACCGTTGGCGGTGAGGTGTGGGGTGGGTCGATGAATAGCGAGCTGCTTGACAAGAGAGGAAAGGCACCGAATGGCTTATCACTTCAAAGGCTGCAAGCGGTCGGGAAGATTTTGAGAATATCATCGTTGGCGCGGTCTGTAGTTTGGCCGAAGGTTCGTCGCGACATGTATTCTGATCGGTGACGACTCTTCCATCCCGGTCAATCCCGGTACTTCGGTCCCACGAACCCTTCATGCGGAGCGTTAGATCTCCGGTACTCTTCCTGGACCCTACCTCTCAAGACTGGACTGTTGACGCAGTCCATACGCCCTCGGGCTGCGAGGCCAGCGTTTTGACGTGATTTCATTCGGCATTCTTGAAGTGGAGCAGCGAACCTAATATTGGCGAAATCCTACATTAGTACTTCCGACCACCTTCGTCCCACCGCGTGCATGCCTTCCCTCCAAATTTACACCAAAAACGTTGTCCCGTCGTCTGATCAAATATTGGACTTCTCCCCGACCTGGTCTTTTGACCGATAATCGTATGTCTGGGGCAGGCGAGGGTGGGTGGGGACATACCAAAATCCAAGATGCCGGTTCACTGGGGTAGCCCTGATCATGGAAGGTTTCCGATGCCTTCGGGGAAAGATATACACGAAGGGTCGCCACACAAGGCACGGGTGCTCAGAGCTGGTGCTGCATAACTACTTGTCATTCGAGCTTTTGTTGCAGAGGAGTGGTGAGGTTTTTATGGACTGACCTCCGGTGTCCGCTCGTGTGATCTGACCTTGTGCCTCGGCCATTCGGACCCATAGCCGACGATCCAACGTCCAGGGGTCACCGCGATTCATTGACCACCATTGAGTGGGCCAAGATCGTTCAATTACGTCCGGAAATCCCATATCCCAAAGTGGATGGCGGGTGGCCGTCGGAGTGTTGAGATCCGTTCATTATATAAAGAACCGCGTGCGATTCGGCGGAGCACTTCAGGATGAATTGTAATTTTGGCAACTGGGCGTACATAAACGGTAAGAAGCAGTCTCCGATTTGCTGAGCCACCGCCGGGGGAACTCAATATCACCGGCTCGCCACTTGGTTGGATCGTTTAACCTGCTCCTGTGTCAGTGCAGGCAAACGAGCGCACACGAGATGTGGTCTCCTGAATGAGAGGCGAGAGCGCTACAAGTCCTTTGGAGCAGGGTTGGCACCGGAGACCAACGAGCAACCCACAGCCCTTATTCAAAACATCCGTGACGGGTCTCAGGCAGTTCTCTAATGCGTAGGAGTGAATCATAACGCGACGCGACGTCGTTGGGTGCGAACGTGTCAAAACATTTCTCCTCCCCTCCAGTGTGCCGTCAAACACACACGGAGACCGCGAAAAGGGTGGGGGACTCGATGGCGCCCAACGCGCGCTCAAATCGAGGTTCGTTGGGGGGATCGTAGGAGACGGGAGAAATATGGAAAGTTCTTGGAGTGTAATACATCCCAAACCGCGATCTGCTGGATATCACCGCACGCCGAAAGATCCAGTTCTACGCGTGACAAGGGGAACGGGCTTTAAGTACAGTGTGCGTGTGGGAGTATGAACAGGACTTACCGACAACAAAGAGGGTTTCTGTGCTTGTAGACGCTTCGGGAAACCCAAAGATGGGGCCAAGTTTGAATGTTGGAGATCCAAGGGTCCTGAGACGAGGAGACTCGTTGTTATTGTCGAAATTGTTGCTTCTCCTTGGACTGGAAGGTGAGTACTCGGACAACGCTGAGGCTTGGAAAGGATTCGATGACCTGGGGCATATCCTCGCATCCGAACGAGTTTGAACCCAACTCCTTACGAACGAGTGACCTCTCGACCACTGGAAACACCGGAACATCCTCTGCAGGCGTACTGTGCCTCGATAGCCTCGCAGTGCAAGACCAACTGGTTTGGTCAAAGGAGGGGAATGATTGGGACGCGTATACAATGGCTGGGGTTCGTGGACGAGATGGACCGCTCCAGAATTGACGAAGAACTCCGCGCCGTCATTTGATAGACCGTTGACGGTGTGGGTATCCCTTCGCAGGGGTCCAGTGGCGAATCGCGAGCTGCTTTAACGAGATGGTTGTTCAAGCGTTTACAGGCGGTTGGGCAGGTGTTGGGAATGTTGTCGCTTATTGCGTGGTCGAAGGGCTCGTGGTGACATGATATGGCATGAATGAAACCAGCGGAACATTCCGATCGGCGAAATCCCTCCACGAACCCTTCACGCGAATCGTATCCCATCCCCTGGACACTCCCTGGACCCAGCCTTCCAGGGTTTTCCTATACACGCAGCCCGTAGACCTTCGCGCCTCGCGGACAGGATCTGACGGGATTTCATTCATCGTTCTTGAAGGGTAGTGACGAACCCGGTATCGACGGACGTCATGGAATCCTGCATCAAGATATACCTCCTGACATCTTCACCTCACCCCATGCATGAGCTCCCGTATTATGCCAGATAAATTGCCCCACCGTCTAGTCAAACATCGGACTGCTTCTCAACCTTGCCTTATGACCGAGAATCGTGCATTTAAGGTGGGTCTTGCTTATCTCTCTTTCCCGGTTGCGGTCAACTCCCTCTGACGCAATCACGAAACTACCTCCCCCCTTAGGGATCTCGTCGCTGCTTCGGTCGTGGACAGCTCAGACGGTTCCGAGATAAATCCGGAGGTCAATGAGCGGATTAGGAAGGTTGCGAGCGGTCAAACTGGAACGGCTGAATCTCTCGAGGTGCGCCTCCGTCGTAGTCCGTGGTGCGGGCACGATTGAAACGCTCGTTTAGACATGAGACCTTGGTGCTCAGCTGACGTGTTTGGTGGATGATTTCCTAAACCTGGTAAACACTGTGGTCTACGGTACGAGCTGAGGCTGTTCGAACCTCAAGACACGACACGGCAGCGCCAAGCTAGACCACTGCTCGGTGAACCCTCCCATCCGACCATAGATCCAGAACCTCTTCACCCTTATCATACGAACGAAGGAGTATTCCCTAATCTCCCCCAGCTGACCGCCTTCCTCCGGCGGCAGGAATCGCAACCACGCTCTCTGGTCAGGAAACCATCACGCCCTCTCGGGTTCTTCCCGGTGAACATCCCACCACTTCCCTTCACGCTCCTTCCACCAGACCCTCCCCAACCCTCCACAAGAGCCAGCGCGTCCCCGAATTCTTCACCCAGGGACCCACGCCCTCGGTGTTTTCCCCCAAGGTCTATGACGCCGCGTGTGGACCGTTCATCACGTTCTTCCAACCCTACCTCAATCGACTACACATCTAAAGTCCAAGATTCACCAATACAGCCCATCTACCTCACCGGTATAGCGTCCAGGGGCTGCGCCTATCTATCCGTCCAAGAAATGACCATACTGATATTTAGTCCGGACCTGGCCAACGCGTTCCATGATACCTCCTCCGATGGACTCCAAAGACAAACAGCGGGTCAGCCGACGATACCCCTTCGCTTCTCATGGTGTCGTGTAGGAGGGTCGATTATAGCTGTCATGTTTCATTCCTATCTTTCAGACTGTCCCACTGTCCTAACGGTTGTGGTTCTTTTTCGCTGTAGGTCATCAAACGAGTGTGAGCTTGGTTGGCGGCTACCAGTACCTCCCGCCGATCGCCCACAGCGCAGTTTCGGAAATCCGATACCGGAATTCGCAAAGGCAATGGCATATACGCGGACGTTAGAACGGGTCGCTTAAACCAAGGTGGCACGACGACTCGACCTTGGTACCGTGGGTCCAAGCACGGCACTCCCGTCCCTGCTGAGGAAAGCAGGCCGGAAATTTGAGGACCCATGCTCAGCCAGGAGAAAGCCGCTACGCGTCATGGACAAAAACTAGTGTGTAAAGTAGAGAGATGGGGGGAGAAATACGAGCGTCGGCGGGCTGTACCAACAGTCGAATCAGCCCTGATGTATTCCACGGGCGGTCGTGAGCACGAATCACCAGAGCAACGAAACACTTGGGCTGTAAACAAGATGATCATTTATTCGGAGCCATCAACTTATCGCATGTAGTATTTGAGTATCACAATGTAGATCCCAGGCGAAAACACATCCAATTCGCTACTCCTGCCCTATGTTCTCGACGGAGAGTTGGAAAGGAGGGCTCCTTTGGGCGTCTACAGAACGCCACATAGTTCACGTGCCTAGGGACCACCGCACTTATCACCCACCAGCTGCGTCGACCAAATACCAAGATGCGAAAATTCCTCTCCGCCCCATGGAAGCCTCTTCGAGCGTGAAGCAAAGCGAGGAGCGAGGCCGACCCGACCGAGGGAAGGGAGGTTGATCCAGCCGCGTTACCTCGAATGAGATCAGATCTTGCCATCCGATCCTCGACATCGCCAACACCTGCCACTTCGGCCTCGCGTGGTCAAGAGCCTGAGAGTACGTGAACAAAGTTATTTCGGGTGATGGTTCTAACCTGTTTACCACGTACGCAGGCAACGTTGTCGTCACTGATCGCACCCGATCTACTCCCAACGAGAACTAAAATTTGAAATCCCCAGATCACACCTTCGACGAGGGCGCTGCAACGCAGAACGAATCGAGTTGGACGTCAGCTGCATATTCTTCCACGAAGGTGGTCCTCGATGTGGTGAAGGAGTCCTCAGATGTCTTCCCACCACTCAAATCTGTGGCAAGCGGCCTTGCTGCCATCCTCAAACATTATGATGTATGGCCTCTCTCACTGATCCTGTCTCCAGTTCTGATGAGTTTTTTTTAGCAAGCAACAACCAATAGGAAAACAGTAGCATTGTTGATACCCCGGGTGGAAAGGCTTGCGGAATCACTCCGCGAGACTGCTCCAGAGAGTGAATTAAAGGAATGTGAGAGGAGGGAAACCCTGAAACGGTAACCCTGTGCTGTCCCAACATAGATAATTGAGTCTGACAAATGGGGTTTGCTAGGAAACTGGAAGGGGTTCTCCATGAACTGAAGCCACTGGTAGACCAAGGGAAGGTTGCAGGATTTTTCTTGAATGTTGAGAATTCAGGGAAACTTGCTGGTCTGGCAGAAGATGTCCACACTGCAATGATGGAATACCAGACTTCATTACAGCAAGATATCTATGAAAAGGGCTGTCTGCTCATTGTGAGTCTCACCCCTGCCTCTCATTTTCATGTACTAACCTATAGATAGGAGTCCACAGACCTCATCCTTCTCAAAGGAATGCATCACACTCCAGATGCTGGGTATCGCTGTGGGAACAGGCAAGGGTGCCTGAGGGGAACAAGGAAGGAGGTCCTCTGGGAAATTGAAGAGTGGTTGACTGGCCAGTCAGGCCAGCATATCTTCTGGCTGAATGGCTTGGCTGGGACTGGAAAATCCACTATTGCCCAAACATTTGCAGAAACTGCATTTGCAGATGGAAGGCTTGGGGCTAGTTTCTTCTGCTCACGAGACTTTGAGGACAGGAGAAACCTCCAGGCAATCTTCCCAACACTTGCCTTCCAGCTTGCTAGAAAAGAACCACTCTTCTGAAGAGAGTTGCTCCAGGCCTTAAAGATAGACCCTGATGTTGGACATGAGTCACTCTGTTTACAAATGGAGAAACTCATTGTTGGGCCACTGAAAGCTGCCAACATCCCAACCCTCATAATCATTGATGCCCTTGATGAGTGCAAGGATCAGGAACCTGCTTCTGCAATCCTGTCAATCCTCTCCCGCTATGTGGACCAGATCCCCAATGTCAAGTTCTTCATCACTGGACTGTCACAAATCACGCCTTATTTCTGCCATTTTTGCCTATAACAATTTCCTCACACGACGAAGTCCCTTTTCCCACAACAACCAACTTCAACACGTTCATTATCATTTCCCTTATTTCTCAAACCATTCACGACATATCAAGCAACATGAAGATATCATTAAGAAACCCCGATATCTAATAATACTCCGGAGGATCCTCATACTCCGGCAAAGCCAAGCCAGCCCTCACCAGCAAATCCACCTCCCTATTGTACTCCGCGTTATCCTCATCCCTAATCGGAGTCAATCGCAACGCCTCCAACAACTCCTGACTAGGAGGCGTCTCTTGACGGATCTGTACCTCACCCAACTCTATCGGACCCCCAATCATCTCCTCATCGCTCTCCTCCAACAAAGTCACATCTTCCTCGTCATCACTCAAGTCAGTCAAATCAATGACGACTGGAGGAGGACCAGGAACGGGTGTTGGAGAACGACGACCTGCTCTTGCCAAACGACGATCCATATCTTGGAGTTCATCTTCTAAGAACCCCACTCTGGAAGATAAGGCGACTATCAAAGCATTCTGCTCATCAAATCGCCTAGTCAAACTAGTGATACGCTCGTCTATGGCATCCTCCACATTATCCATCTATAAAGAAGAAATGAACAAGACGTTATTGATTCAAGAACACGTGACACGTACCCTATCCGTGATCATAACATCTGACTCTACGGCAGCCATCCCAATGGCCGCCGCATACGCAATCGAAACCTCAACCTCACCGCTATGAGGCTCATAGTCCATATCCCATTCTTCAATACCACGTGATATCAAACCACGTGTATGAACGGACATGAACTCCCCCCTACGCCTCAGACGATGACCCGCAATCCGACGCTGGGCCATGATAAAATCATTGAGGCCCAGGTCTTCAAACTCATCATCATCTGGGACAGCAGTGTTAGAACAGTTAAGAGTTTCTTCTATGGTTGGGTACAAGTCCCCTCCACGACGAGCATATATAAGTCCCCGAACGTTGTAACCAACAGCCGAATGCTGGGGAACACGTTCGTACTGCTGACGGAGAGAGGACTGAGAAGCAGAAGAGATGGAGGTGAAGGTACGTTGAGATAGCATGCTGACTGTGGTGGTATCAAGTGGATTGATGGGGATTCACTGACCAATGGTAATCCCTTATATCTGTTCTCCCAGATCCAAGTTCTTCCTATCAGACCCACATCAAGATCCGGAGAATTAATCATCAACCCACATCGGCTCCTAGATATCGCCGGCTTCTTTGTCATATCTCTATTGTTGCTGATTCATGACATTCTCACGACCCACTTATGATCCTA
>Ga0307511_10001602_pt1 | contig 24022 bp, 25 predicted proteins | sample 13_EM_MG_FD_200266 | JGI IMG/M metagenome (GOLD analysis project Ga0307511, IMG submission 200266) | Populus trichocarpa ectomycorrhiza microbial communities from riparian zone in the Pacific Northwest, United States - 13_EM | ecosystem: Host-associated > Plants > Roots > Unclassified | place... | reverse complement strand
GCGTCGTCCTCATCTCGTCGGTCGTCGGCCTGCTGGGCGGTGCGGGCCAGGCGAACTACGCCGCCTCCAAGGCGGCCCTGGTCGGCTTCGCGCGTTCGCTCGCCCGTGAGCTGGGTTCACGCAACATCACCTTCAACGTCGTCGCGCCCGGCTTCGTCGACACCGACATGACCAAGGTGCTCAGCGACGAGCAGCGCGAGAACATCGTGAAGCAGGTACCGCTCGGCCGTTACGCGCAGCCCGAGGAGGTCGCCGCGACGGTGCGGTTCCTCGCCTCGGACGACGCCTCGTACATCACTGGAGCCGTCATCCCTGTTGACGGCGGACTGGGAATGGGTCACTGATCACCATGAGCGGAATTCTCGAGGGCAAGCGTGTCCTGATCTCCGGTGTGCTGCTGGAGTCCTCCATCGCCTTCCACGCCGCCAAGCAGGCCCAGGAGCAGGGCGCGGAGATCATCCTGACCGCGTTCCCGCGGCCCACGCTGACCGAGCGCATCGCCAAGAAGCTCCCCAAGCCCACCAAGGTCATCGAGTTGGACGTCACCAACGGCGAGCACCTCGCGCGTCTCGCCGACGTCGTCGGCGAGGAGTTGGGCGGCCTGGACGGCGTCGTGCACTCCATCGGGTTCGCGCCGCCGGACGCGCTCGGCGGCAACTTCCTCAACACGCCGTTCGAGTCGGTCGCCACGGCCATGCACGTCTCGGCGTTCTCCCTGAAGTCGCTGACCGTGGCCTGCCTGCCGCTGATGCAGAACGGCGGCTCGGTCGTCGGCCTCACCTTCGACGCGTCCTTCGCGTGGCCGCAGTACGACTGGATGGGCCCGGCCAAGGCCGCCCTGGAGGCCACCAGCCGCTACCTCGCCCGAGACCTGGGCAAGCAGAACATCCGCTGCAACCTCGTCTCCGCGGGCCCGCTCGGCTCGATGGCCGCCAAGTCCATCCCGGGCTTCAGCGAGCTGGCCTCCGTGTGGGACAACCGCTCCCCCCTGGAGTGGGACCTCAACGACCCGGAGCCGGCCGGCAAGGCCATCGTCGCCCTCCTGAGCGACTGGTTCCCGAAGACCACCGGCGAGATCATCCACGTGGACGGCGGCCTGCACGCCATCGGCGCCTGACCTCCCGGCCCGATTTCCCCTACGGCGTCGACGCCCCGTTTCCCGCACCGCGCGGGGAACGGGGCGTCACCCGTTCGGCCCTGTAGACCGGGCGGGGTAGGGCCACAACTGCGCACTCTGGATTACGCGTTCACCACGCGATTCCCTCCCCAGCACCACCGAGGAGGTTCCCCTTGTGCGCCTGTCCCGCAGCCTGGCCTCAGTGACCGCCGCCGTCGCGCTCGTCATCTCCCTGGCGTACGAGGCGATGCCCCACGCACGCGTGGAGGCCCGGAAACCGGCCGCCGCCCCCCAGCTGTTCGGCGCCGCGTGCCGCACCACGATCCACGGCTCGCACGTGATCGCGTACTGCCACAACCCGTACCCCCAGACCGATCGCGTCGCCCTGCACATCGAGTGCGACCGCTGGTGGGACATCGACAGCGACGGCACCGGGATCGACGCCGGCCCGGCACAGACCGTACGGCTGGCCGGCCGCTGCTGGGAGGACGTCCGCGCGGTGTGGGTCAGCCACCAGAAGCGGGCCCGCTGAGGAGCCCCGGGCGGCACAGGAACGGATAGCCCGCGGCCTCCGCGGCAGCCGCCCTCGCGTCACCCGCGCGGATCGCGTCCACGAGCCGCGTGTGGTCCATGTACGACTCCGGTGTCAGCTCCTCGCCGACATCCGCGCGCAGCCAGTCCCGCAGCACCTCACCCAGGTCGGCGTACATCGCCGTCATGACGTCGTTGTGCGAAGCGGCCACCACGGCCATGTGCAGGGTCGCGTCGGCCGTCACGAAGGCCTCCGCGTCCCCCGACGCCCACGCCTCCTCACGCCGTACGAGCAGGGCGTCCAGCTGTTTGAGGTCCTTCTCGGTGCGACGCTCGGCCGCCAGTTGTGCCGCCGCCGACTCCAGGGTGGAGCGCAGTTCGGCGATGTGCCGGGGGTCGGCGTCCGCGAACCGGCGGTGCATCACGCCGGCCAGCTCGCTGGTCGCGACGACATAGGTGCCGGAGCCCTGGCGGATGTCCAGCAGACCGTTGTGGGCGAGCGCGCGGACGGCCTCGCGGACCGTGTTGCGGGCGACTCCGAGCTGCTCGACCAGCTCCGGCTCGGTCGGGATCCGGGAGCCGACCGGCCACTCGCCCGAGGTGATCTGGTTCCGCAGCGCGGCGATGACCTGCTCGGACAGCGCCGAACGACGGGGGTGGCTCAGAGGCATGGCACACCTTCGCATGTGCGGGGCGGGAGCGGGCCACCCGGGGATGGACAACCAATCATCCCATGATTCTATGATGGTCGGCATGGCGAGCGAGGAAACCCGGACACTGAAGTCCACGACGACCGACACCGGCGGCCCGGCCGCGAGCGACTCTGCGGTACCAAGTGGAGGACCGTCCACGCGCGCGTGGACGACGCGTCTGGTCGTCGTCGGCATCGTGCTCGCCGCACTGAACCTCCGCCCTGCCATCACCAGCCTCGGCGCCCTCCTCGAAGAGGTGCGCGACGGCCTCGGCATGAGCGGCAGCGTCGCCGGACTGCTCACGTCCGTGCCCCCGCTGTGCTTCGCCGCCTTCGGCGTCATGGCCCCGCGCCTCGCCCGCCGCTTCGGCCCGAGCGCGGTGGTCTGCGCCGGCATGCTCGCCATCACCGCGGGCCTGCTCATACGGCCGTACGTCGGCGGTACGGCGGGCTTCCTGGCCGGCAGCGCGCTCGCGCTCATGGGCATCGCGGTCAGCAACGTCCTGATGCCGGTGATCGTCAAGCGCTGGTTCCCCGACCGGGTCGGCTCCATGACCGGCCTGTACTCGATGGCCCTAGCCCTCGGCACCGCCGCCGCGGCCGCCGTCACCGTGCCCATGACCGAGTCCCTGGGCGGCAGTTGGCGCTCCGGCCTCGCCGTGTGGGCGGGGCTGGCCGCAGCCGCCGTAGTCCCGTGGATCGCTCTCGTACGGCACCGGGAGGCGCCCGCGGAAGCGCCCTCCCGCGCGCGGGAGACCGAGCGGGCGAGGCCCGAACTGCGGATCACCCGCAGCCGTACCGCCTGGGCGCTCGCCGTGTTCTTCGGGCTCCAGGCCACCGCCGCGTACATCACGATGGGCTGGATGGCGCAGATCTTCCGGGACGCGGGGGTCTCCGCGGGCACGGCCGGGCTGCTGCTGGCCGTCACCATGGCGATGGGCGTGCCCCTGGCCTTCGTCATCCCGCGCCTGGCCACCCGGCTGCCCCACCAGGGGCCGATCGTCGTCGTGCTCGGCGTCTGCGGCCTCGCCGGATACGCGGGCCTGTACCTCGCGCCGGCCGGCGGAGCCTGGGCCTGGGCCCTGCTGCTCGGTGTCGCCAACTGCGCCTTCCCGCTGGCCCTGACGATGGTCGGCATGCGGGCCAGGACCGGCGCGGGCGTCGCCCAGCTGTCCGCCTTCGCACAGAGCGCCGGGTATCTCATCTCCGTCCCGGGCCCGCTCCTGGTCGGCGTGCTCTACCAGCACAGCGGCGGCTGGGGACTGCCGATCGCCCTCATGGCCGGCCTGATGATCCCGCAGATGGCCGTGGGCGTCCTCGCGGGACGCGACCGCACGGTGGAGGACGAGGCGGCCCGCTGAACCCGCCCCGGCGGACGTTGCACGCACGGGGGGTGCGAGACTGGGCACATGCCAGTGCTCGACCCGAACCCCCAGAACGGCCAGCGGAAGATGCTGCTCGTCTTCGGCTCGTTCTTCGCCATCTTCATCGTCATCGCCATCATCGCGACCATCGCGTCCCCGTGACCACACGCGCCTGAGTCGATGGTGGGGTTCTCCCCACCATCCCCTAGGGGGTGAGGCTCAGGGTCAAGTGGGTGGATCTCCGGATGGGTTGAGGGCCGCGCGTTCCGTAACTTCGAAGTGTGACCGCGAGAAGCGGATCGCGGACCACTCGGAGACCAGCGGAGGCACCCATGTCGGCCCCAACGCACACCCGGCCCCTCCCGGCGACCACGGGCGGCGTCGACAGCAGGCTGCCGTGGTGGGCCCTCGCCCTGCCGGCACTCGCCTTCGTCGCGCTGCTCGTGATGATGCTCAACCCGACGGACGCGCAAGCCGCGGCCTCGGACCCGATGATCACCCACCTCTTCGAGCGCGCGCAGCAGCTCATAGCCCGCTGAGCACGGGCGAAGCCGCCCGTCAACTCCCTGCGCCCCATGGCCTGTTTCATGCGAAGCTGGATCCCATGAGCGTCGCAGAACCCCGCAGGATTGTCCTCTTCCGGCATGCGAAGGCCGACTGGCCCGAGGTGACCGACCACGAGCGGCCGCTCGCTGAGCGGGGCCGCCTGGACGCGGCCACCGCCGGAAGCAGACTGGCCGACACCGGCATCCCCTTCGATCTGGCCCTCTGCTCCACCGCGACCCGCACCCGGGAGACCTGGAAGCTGGCCGTCCACGAACTCGCGCACCGGCCGAAAACCGTCTACGAGGAGAGGCTCTACGAGGCCTCGCCCGGCGAGCTGATCGCCGTACTGAACGAGACGCCCGACGACACGCGGAACCTGATCCTCATCGGCCACAACCCGGACGTCCAGGGCCTGACCGAGATCCTCACCGGACCGGATACCGGCGAAGCCCGCGAGCGGCTGACCCGCCGCGGCTTCTCGACCGCCGCCTTCGCCGTGCTGACCTTCGACGGCTCCTGGAAGTCACTGGAGCCGGGCGTCGCGACACTGACCGACTACTGGGCGCCGTCCGAGTAGACCCGTGGATCCGCGGTCCCGCAGACCCGCACGACAAGGGGCCCGGCACCGAGCGGTGCCGGGCCCCTGAAGGTGCTGAAGGGTCCGGGGTCAGTCCTCGTCGTGGGTGTCCGCCGCCTCGACCTCTTCGCGGGTGACGCCCAGCAGATACAGCACGGTGTCGAGGAACGGCACGTTCACCGCCGTGTGCGCGGCCTCCCGTACGACCGGCTTCGCGTTGAAGGCGACGCCGAGACCGGCCGCGTTGAGCATGTCCAGGTCGTTGGCGCCATCGCCGATCGCCACGGTCTGCGCCAGCGGTACGCCCGCCTCGGCGGCGAACCGGCGCAGCAGCCGTGCCTTGCCCGCGCGGTCGACGATCTCACCGGTGACCTTGCCGGTCAGCTTCCCGTCGACGATCTCCAGGGTGTTGGCCTGGGCGAAGTCGAGCCCGAGCCGGTCCTTGAGGTCATCGGTGACCTGGGTGAACCCGCCCGACACGACGCCGACTTGATAGCCCAGCCGCTTGAGCGTGCGGATCAGGGTGCGGGCGCCGGGCGTCAGCCGCACCTCGCTGCGCACCTTGTCCACGACCGAGGCGTCCAGCCCCGCGAGCAACGCCACGCGCGCGTGCAGCGACTGCTCGAAGTCCAGTTCCCCGCGCATCGCGGCGGCGGTCACCTCGGCGACCTCGTCCTCGCAGCCGGCGTGCGCGGCGAAGAGTTCGATGACCTCGTCCTGGATGAGCGTGGAGTCGACGTCCATGACGACGAGCCGCTGGGCCCGCCGGTGCAGCCCCGCCGCCACGACGGCGACATCGACGCCGAGCGCCGCCGCGTGGGTGGCGAGGGCGGTGCGCAGGGGCTCGGTCTCCACCCCGGACACCGCGAACTCGACCGCTGTCACGGGGTACTTGGCCAGCCGGAAGATACGGTCGATGTTGCCGCCGGCCTTGGTGATGCGGGCGGCGATCGCGGCGGTGGACTCCGCGGTGAGGGGGTGGCCGAGCACGGTCACGAGCGAACGCCCGAGTCCGCGCGGCCGGTTGTCGCCGAGGCCGGAGATGATCTCCGCCTGCATCTTCATCGACTCGGCCCAGCTGTGCACGGTGGCCCGCAGATCCCCTTCGAGCCCGGCGGGCGGCGGCGTCACAAGCGCGCACAGCACCATCCGGCCACGGGTGACGACCTGCTCGATGTCGACCACGTCGACGGAGTAGGCGGCGAGGGTGTCGAAGAGTCCGGCCGTGATGCCCGGCCTGTCCTTGCCGAAGATCTTGACGAGGAGAGTGGGGACGTCAGAGGTCTGCGAAGCGCTCATGGTGTACCCACCGTATCCGGCACGGAGTGCCTTATGCCGCAGAGGTCCGCCTGGCGGACACGGAACAGTGGGTGTCAAATCGGTGGCGGGAATCTTACGGGGCGATCACGAAGGTGCTGGTGGGCGGTCACGAGCCGGTTCGGGGACGATCAGGAGACGCGCCGAGGCGGTCGCGGTGGGGTCCGGTGCCGATCAGGAGTTGGCGGGGCGTCGGGCAGGGCAGACGGCTGGTGCGTCGCCGGTGGCGGGAGATACGGCCGGCCGGACGGGTGGGGCGCGACGGTTCGGGTGACGCCGAAGTGGATCACCGGCGTCCCTTGGGCCTCCCCGGAGGTGGCGGGGGCGGCGGAGGAGGCTGCTGCCCGTCGTCCGAGTCGTCCCCGGGCCGGTCCCGCGAAGGCGTCCCGGGCCGACGCCGGGGCGGCCCGGACGGCGGCTCGTAGGACTGGGCCATGGTCGGAGCGCCGTACATGTCGGCGGGCGGCGAAGGGGTGCCGGGCGGCTGCGGGTCGCCGTAGGGCACTGGTTCGCCGTAGGGGCGAGTGGCGTCGTCGGCCGGGACGGCCCCGGACCGCCCCGCGCCGCCCGGAGCACCGGACGACCACGGGTCGCCGGCGGGCGGCCGACCGCCTCCTCGCGGCGACCCCGCACCCGGCGGCCACGCGCCCTCCTGAGGCGGACCCGAGTCCGGCGGCCGCCCCGGTCCAGGAGGCCGAGCCCCGGCGCCGGGCCGCGCACCGCCCGCACCCCCCGGCGCCCCGCCGCTCTCCGGTTGCCGTAGCTCATCGGGCAGTTGGAGATATGGGTTGGTCGCGGGGTTGGGCGCGCGGTACGGCGAGGTCGGCACGTAGGGGCCTGTGTGTCCCGTGTTCCCCGCAGGCTGCGCGTGTTCCGGATGGCCTTCGTACCCCGGCGCCCCGGTGTGCGGCACCGCCGCCCCCAAGTCACCCAGTGCCAACCGCGAGGCACGCCGTCCCGCCGCCCCCGTCGCGTACGCGAGCAGCCCTCCGACGCCTCCCGCACCCGCGCCCCACACCGCGCCCAGCAGCAGCGCCATGCCCAGATGCCCGTGCAACTGGATCCCGGCGCCGAACGCGTCGAAGCCCAGGACCGACAGCGACGCGTCCACCGACACGTCCGTCAGCCAGGCCAGCAGCGGCAGCGTCAGGGCGGTCGCGATCCCGAGTCGCACTGCGCACCGTCCGGCGAAACCGAGCGCCCGCGGACCGCCGACACCCTTCGCGCCCACCGGTGTCCGCGCTGCGGTCAGTATCCCCGCCAGCAGCATCATCAGCGCTGCGGCGACCCCCAACAGCCATACGCGGTTGTCGAGTTCGGCCAGTCGCCCCAACGTCACCGGCTGGTCGGACTTCGCGCTGAGGAGGTCGTCGAGGGGATGGGGGAGCAGCTTCGCCAGCTCGCCCGTCGCCTTGCCGTCCCAGGGGACGAAGAGGCCGATCGGGATGCCGAGCCAGACCCCGTTGGGCGCGCCCAACAGCGCGGCGCCCGCGATCCGTTTCGGGTGGTCGTCGCCGATCGCGGCGTACGCGGCTGCCGCGAGCCCGGCCGCCACCGCGACCAGCAGCACCGTGACGAGCGCGGACGCGGCCGGCCGTACGACGCGGTGGACGGCCTCCCAGCCGCGGGGGAGGGGCGTACGGCGCGAGGCCAGGAGGGCGATGACGAGGATGCCGGCCGACCAGGCCAGGCCGCCGAGCAGGGTCGGCGCCGTGTCGACCGTGAAGCCGACCGCCGCCTTCGCCTTGACCAGGTCGCTGATCTTGCCCGGCAGCAGCCCGCCGATGTCGCCGATGCCGGGGATGTTCACCCCGCCCCCGCTACCGCCGCCCCCCGTGATCTTGTCGAGGCCCAGTTTGCTGCCGTCGATCGTGATGACGTCGTGCCCGGCCCAGGCCAGCCCGCCGAGCATCGCCATGAAGAGCGCGATCACCGAACCCGCACGCGCGAGGAGTTCGGCCGGTGTGATCACAACTGCGCCCGCCCGCAGGGACCGTAGGAAGAAGTACGACAGAAGCAGTGCTCCTACCAGGCTCACGCCCAACGGCGTGATCGTGACGGCCGTGGTCGCCTGGGCGCCGGTCAGGCCGAAGGCGGAGACGTCGCCGGTCGGGGTGACCGAACCGCCCGCGCCGAGCGCCACCACGGCCGCGGTCATGGGCCCGAGCGAGCCCGTCGCGTCGGCGCCGAGCAGGTGCAGGCCGAGCGCCGCGGTGCCGGCCATCCCTATCAACGCCCAACTCACCGCGGCGATCGCGGACAGCAGGACGTCACCCCAGGGCACCCTCGTGTCGTAGTGCGCCGTCCTGACACTCGTGGCTGAGCTCATGGCAGACCCCCCGATCCGCGGCACGGCGTGGTGCGGACACCACGCATGTCCCCCCTCGCGTGGATTACCACTCTCCGGGTCGGTTTCCACCCCGTCAACGGAACCGCCGAACGCGTGACGGCGTGCTCTTCACAAGGCCCGACTTTCAGTCAGGGGGTGCAGCCTGAAATAGTTCCCGACGATGTTCGACATCCCTAGACTCCCTGTGATGGGGGTAACTCGGGGGACTACTCAGTGGGGCATGGAGTGCCGGAACTCGTACTGGAATTGAATGGACAAACCTGGACGCTCGACGCATCCAGGACCTACACCCTCGGACGTGATCCGCAGGGGGACATCGTGGTCGACGACGCCAGGGTCTCCTGGCGGCACGCCACGATCAGCTGGAGCGGCCGGAGTTGGGTCATCGACGACCACGGCAGCACCAACGGCACGTTCGTGCAGGGCCAGCGCATCCATCAGATGGAGATCGGCCCCGGCTCGTCCGTGCACCTGGGCAACGCGACCGACGGCCCGCAGCTGAGCCTGTCCGGCGCCGCCGCCTCCGTGGCGAGCCCGCAGGCCCAGCCGCAGCAACAGCCGTACGCGGCACAGGGCGCGGGCCCCGGCTGGGCCCAGCAGGCGCCGCCGCAGCAGACGCCTGAGCAGCAGCGTTTCCAGCCGTCGGCCGCCGCGCAGATTCCGCAGCAGCCGGGACCCGGTGTCGGCGCGGGGGCGCCGCCGGTCTACGGCGACCGCAGCCCGACCACGTTCCACCAGTTCTCGCTGGACCGCGTGATGCACATCGGCCGTGCGCTGGAGAACGAGTTGGTGGTCTCCGACCTCCAGGTCTCGCGCCACCACGCCGAGTTCCACGCGACACTCGACGGCCGCTTCGAGATCCGTGACCTCGGCTCGCACAACGGCACGTACGTCAACGGCCAGCCGATCACCAAGGGCGGCTCGGCGCTGCTCGGCCCGAACGACATCGTCGGCGTCGGCCACTCCACGTTCCGCCTGGTCGGGGACCGGCTCGAGGAGTTCGTCGACACCGGTGAAGTCTCCTTCTCGGCACGGCACTTGACCGTCGAGGTCGACGGCGGCAAGCAGATCCTCAAGGACGTCTCCTTCGGCGTACCGGAGAAGTCGCTGATCGCGGTCATCGGCCCGTCGGGCTCCGGCAAATCGACCCTGCTCAAGGCGCTCACCGGCTACCGGCCCGCCAACCAGGGCGACGTCCTCTACGACAACCGCAACCTGTACAAGCAGTTCGCCGAGCTGCGCCAGCGCATCGGTCTGGTCCCGCAGGACGACATCCTGCACAAGGAACTGACCGTCAAGAAGGCCCTCAAGTACGCGGCCAAGCTGCGCTTTCCCGCCGACACCACCGGCGACGAGCGCGAGGCCCGCATCGACGAGGTGCTGCGCGAGCTGAAGCTCGACATCCACAAGGAGAAGAAGATCACTTCTCTCTCCGGCGGCCAGCGCAAGCGGGTCTCGGTGGCCCTGGAACTCCTCACCAAGCCCTCGCTGATCTTCCTGGACGAGCCCACCTCGGGCCTCGACCCGGGCATGGACCGCGATGTCATGCAGCTGCTGCGCGGCCTCGCCGACGACGGCCGCACGGTCCTCGTCGTCACCCACTCCGTGGCCGAACTGGCGATCTGCGACAAGCTGTTGGTGATGGCTCCGGGCGGTGCCGTCGCCTACTTCGGCCCGCCCGAGGAGGCACTGAACTTCTTCGGCTACGACACCTGGGCCGATGTCTTCTCCGCCTTCGAGAACTACCGCGACTACGACTGGGCCGGCCGCTGGAAGGGCTCGCAGCACTACCAGATGTACGCCGCCGACATCGACGCGATTGCTCCGCAGTCCGTACAGATGCCGCCGATGCAGGCCATGAAACCGCCGAAGCCACAGGGCTGGATGTCGCAGTTCGTCACGCTGGTCCGCCGCTACGTCACGGTGATCGCCTCCGACAAGGGCTTCCTGGCCCTGATGGTGATCCTGCCGGGCGTCCTGGGCGCGGTGAGCCTGCTCATCGACTCGGGCAACAGCCTGCTGCCCAACCCGGCCAGGGCGAACGGCCAGATCATCCCCAACGGAACGGCCACCACGGTCCTGCTGATCCTCGCGGTCGGCGCCTGCTTCGCCGGCGCGGCCAACTCCGTCCGTGAGCTGATCAAGGAACGGGTCATCTACGAACGGGAGCGCGCGACGGGTCTGTCCCGTTCCGCGTACCTGATGTCCAAGGTGTTCGTGCTCGGTGTGATCACCGCGCTGCAGGGCCTGATGGTCGGTGTCATCGGCTTCTCCAGCCGGGAGATCCCGAAGCAGGGCCTGGTCCTCGGCAGCCAGACCATGTTCGAGCTCTGCATCCCGATCATGGGTCTCGGCTTCACCGCGATGATGTTCGGCCTGATCATCTCCTCGCTGGTGAAGACGGCCGAGAAGACCATGCCGCTGCTGGTGATGTTCGCGATCATCCAGGTCGTCTTCACCGGCTGCCTGTTCACGCTGAACGGCGCGATCGGCGTCAACCAGTTCTCGTACCTGATGCCCTCGCGCTGGGCGGTCGGTGCCGCGGGTGCCACGCTCGACTTCAACAAGATCAGCCCGCCGAAGCCCGGCGACAGCACGGACCCGCTGTGGGAGCACACCGTCGGCGCCTGGGGCATGGACATGGCCGCCCTGATCGTCCTCGGCGTGATCTGCGGCATCTTCGTGTCCCGCTTCCTGCGCCGCCACGAGCCCGAGGTCATGCGCAAGTAGCCGTTCCCGTACGACGCCGAAGGGCGGCACCCCTGGAGGGGGTGCCGCCCTTCGGCGTCGATACCGAGACCCAGAGGTCCGCCGGAGGCCTCAGTACGCGCTGTTGACGTTGTCGATCGAGCCGTACCGCGCGGCGGCGTAGTTGGCCGCGGCGGTGATGTTGGCGACCGGGTCGTAGATGTTCGTCGAGGTACCGGAGACGTGGTAGGCGTTGAACGTCGGCTGGATGACCTGGAGCAGACCGATCGACGGGGTGCCGTTGACCGCGTTGACGTCCCAGCCGTTGACGGCGCTCGGGTTGCCCGAGGACTCCCGCATGATGTTCTTGTACAGGCCGTTGTACGAGCCCGGGATGCCCTTCTGCTTCATGATCGCCAGGGCGTGGTTGATCCAGCCGTTGAGGTTGTTGGCGTAGGTCGTCGCGGCGACGGGCTGGAGCTTGACTCGCTGGCTGGAGCGGCTCGCGGCCTTCTTGGCCTTGCGCGCGGCCTCCGCCTTCTTCTTGGCGGCGGCTTCGGCGGCTGCCTTCTTCTTCGCGGCGGCGTCCGCCTTGGCCTTCGCGGCGGCGTCCGCCTTGGCTTTCGCGGCCTTCACCTTCGCCTCGGCCTTCGCCTGGATCGCCTCCGTCTTGAGGCTGGCACCGGCGAGCTGGTCGGTGACGCTGGCCCTGACGCCCTTGATGGGCTCCGTGCTGTACGCCACCTTCGCCGAGGACGCGGCGTCGGTGGTGGTCGTCCCCGCGTCGCTGGGCACCGCGGAGAAGGCGAGGGCGGCGGCGCCGAGCGTGGCGACACCGGCGAGCGCGATCTTGTGCTGCTTCGTCAGCCTGTTCAGCTTGGTCAGGCGACTATGACCAGGAGTGTTCGTGTTCTTGGGCATGGCGGATGGACCTCTTCGAATGGCGCGGAGGTCGCTCACCGTCCGGCGGGGACGCGGGTGCTTCCGGCACAAACGCCGCGGACGGGATCCGCGGCGCTGAGCGACGGCTGCAATTCTTAGCGGTCGCAAAAACCTGTGGCAAAGGTGTGACGTACGATCCCCGGTAGTGGACCAGGGAAGGGCAAAACGGGACAGACGGGACCGTCTGTCCCGCTCAAGCGGGTCGGGTTTATCTCCTATGTGGCCTAGTACGTGATCTGCGCCCTATGTGCGGGCTCACATCGGCGACGCGGCAACCTCACTCGCAGTTGCTCGCGCAACGCACTGCGTGAGGATCCTCGTCCGGGAGGATGAGATGCACGTCCCCGAACTCGTGCCACAGGTAGAACCCACGCAGCGCCTCCTCATAACTGCGGTCGACAGCGGCCCGCCCGGCGACCGCCTCCAGCATCAGCAGATGCGAGGCCTCAGGCTCGTGCAGCCCCGTCAGCAGCCCGTCCACCACCCGCACCCCCCGCTCCGGGGTGACGACGAGATCCGTCCACCCCGCAAGCGCGCGTACGACCCCGTCACCCCCAGCGGCGGACTCGACGGCCCGCACGGCGGTGGTCCCCACCGCGATCACCCGCCCGTCCCCCGCCCTGACCGCGTTGATCGACCGGGCCGACGCCTCCGACACCGCGAACCGCTCCGGATACGGCGGCTCGTGCACCTCGGCCGACGCCACCCCGGTGTGCAGGGTGATCGGCGCGAACTGCACCCCCCGGCTCACCAGCTCCGCCACCATCCGCGCGGTGAAGGGCCGCGCGGCACTCGGCATCTCCGCACTGCCCGTCCCGTCCTCCGACGGCAACGAGAACACCGTCTGGTAGACGGACAACGGCTGATCCCGCTCCGTATAGGAGTAGCGAATGGGACGCCCGTGCTCACGTAGCAGCGCGAGCACGCCTGCTCCCGATACCGATGAGCCCGACGTCGCCGGCTCCGACACCCCTGGGCGCGACACTTCCGGCCCCAGGGCTCCCGCCCCGGCCACGGACCTCGGTACTCCCGGCCCCGGGGCCCCTGGCCCTGATGCCGCAGCCTCGGGCGTTCCTGGACCCACCACTCCAGTCCCTGGCTCCGACACCTGTCCGCTCGGCCCTCCCAGACCCGCCACTCCGATCCTCGGTACTCCGGTCCCTCCCTCCCCGATGCCGGGCCCGCCCGTCCCCGCCCTTTCCGCCCCCGACACCCGCGCCCACCACAACCGCTCGCCCCGCGCGCTCAGCGGCTCCTCCAGGGTCAGCCGCGCCTCCCCGGGCAGCTGGACCTCCGTCCCTGCCGGGCCGCCCGCACGCGCGCGTGAGGTGCCCTTCCCGTCCGGCTCCCGCAGCTCGACCGCCCACCGCCCGTCGTCGCCCGGCGTCGAGAAATGCACCACCACGCGCGCGTGCCCGATCCACCCGTCCACCGCGGCGGCCAGTGTCGGCGACGTGTTCACAACCAGAAGATCCCCGGCCCGCAGCAGCCGAGGCAGCTCCCCGAACCCGTGATGCGACACCTCGGTACCCCGCGACACCAGCAGCCGTACGGCATCCCGGTCGAGCCCGGGCCCGCGCTGCTCGGCCGGCACGCGCGCGGACAGCTCCTCCGGCACCCTCACCGCCACCGTCATCGCTCCTCCAGCAGCGCCGGGGCCCCATAGCGCCCGCTCGCCGGACGCTCGTCCAGCAGCCGCAGGAAGGCAGGCACCACCGAGGTCGGCGAGGGCCGTGGATCGTCGTCGTCCGGTACGGCCGCCGCGTACAGGTCGGTGCCCATGTCCCCGGGGTCGACCGCCCACACCCGCAGCCCGGGCTCCTCCGCGCCGAGCACCGCCGCGAGCTGGTCGAGGGCCGCCTTGGACGCCCCGTAACCGCCCCACGTCTCGTACGCCTCGGCCCCCGCGTCCGAACTGACCGCGATCACCGCACCGGCCCGCGAGGCCCGCAGCAGCGGCAGTGCCTCCTGGACCAGCCCGAGGGCGGCCACCACATTCACCTCCAGCGCCCGCCGCAGCCCGTCCAGGGGCAGCTCGTCGAGCCGTACGAGCGGCTCGGCGCCCAGCGCGCTCGCGTTGCTCACCACCAGGTCGACGCCGCCCAGCTTCCCCGCCGCGGCCACCAGCCCGGCCCGGTGCCCGGCGTCCGTGACATCACCCGGGACGGCCTCCACGCGCGTGCCGTACGCGCCGACGGCCACTGCGGCCTCCCCGAGCGCCCCCTCGGTCCTGGCGTCCAGCACCAGGTCCCAGCCCCGCGCGGCCAGCGCCTCGGCGAGCGCTCGCCCCAGCCCCTTCGACGCCCCCGTGATGATCGCTACCGACATGACACACGTCCCCTCGTCCACTACGCCTCCGTCGGCGTGCCCCCAACGTAGGAACGGGACCGCCCCCGCCGCGTCGGACGCCGGCCGCAGTCCACCGGGGCCCTTCGCCCTAGGCCTTCCGGACCAGACGAGGGCCGTCGCCGGCCCGATCCGCGTTGTCACACCCCGCCGGTACCGTGAGGACATGAGTCAAGGTCCACGGTCCGGCCTCGCGGCGGTGAGTTCCGCACTGCTGGCCATGAGCAGACACCTGGAGGTGCGCGACGTCCTCAAGACGATCGTCGCCTCGGCCCGCGAGCTGCTCGACGCGGAGTACGCCGCGCTCGGCGTGCCCGACGACCACGGCGGCTTCGCCCAGTTCGTGGTCGACGGCGTCAGCGACGCCCAGTGGAAGGCCATCGGCCCGCTCCCGCGCCAGCACGGCATCCTCGCCGCGATGCTGCACGAGGCGAAGGCCGAACGCCTCGCGGACGTGCGCAAGGACCCGCGCTTCGAGGGCTGGCCCTCGGCCCACCCCGACATGTCCGACTTCCTGGGCCTGCCCATCCGCGACGACGACGAGGTCATCGGCGCCCTGTTCCTCGCCAACAAGAACTGCCCCAAGCGGGACGGCAGTTGCGGCTTCACCGAGGAGGACGAGGAGCTGCTCTCGATCCTCGCCCAGCACGCGGCCATCGCCCTCACCAACGCCCGCCTCTACGAGCGCAGCCGCGAGCTGACCATCGCCGAAGAGCGCTCCCGGCTCGCCCACGAACTGCACGACGCGGTGGCCCAGAAGCTGTTCTCCCTCCGGCTCACCGCCCAGGCCGCCGCCACCCTCGTCGACCGCGACCCCTCCCGGGCCAAGGGCGAACTCCAGCAGGTCGCAGCGCTCGCCGCCGAGGCCGCCGACGAACTGCGCGCCGCGGTCGTCGAGTTGCGCCCCGCCGCCCTCGACGAGGACGGACTGAGCGCCACCCTGCGCACCCAGATACAGGTCCTCGACCGCGCCCACACCGCGCGCGTGACCTTCACCGGCCGCGGCTTCCGCGCCCTGCCCGCCGCCCAGGAGGAGGCCATGCTGCGCGTCGCCCAGGAGGCCCTGCACAACGCGCTGCGCCACTCCGGCGCGGAACACGTCGCCGTGAACCTGCAGCGCAGCGGCTGTGGAGCGGTCCTACGGGTCACCGACGACGGCCGCGGCTTCGAACCCCAGTCGATCCGCCGCGCGGGACGCCACCTCGGCCTGGTCTCCATGCGGGACCGGACCAACGGCGTCGGCGGCACGCTCACCGTGGAATCGGCGCCCGGAAAGGGCACCACGATCGAGATGGAGGTCCCCGGTGGCTGACACAATCAAGGTGCTGATCGTCGACGACCACCAGGTCGTCCGCCGGGGCCTGCGCACCTTCCTGGAGGTGCAGGACGACATCGAGGTCGTCGGCGAGGCGGCCGACGGCGCCGAAGGGGTCGCCCGCACCGAGGAGTTGAAGCCCGACGTCGTCCTCATGGACGTCAAGATGCCGGGCATGGACGGCATCGACGCGCTGCGCAGACTCCGCGAACTCGACCACCCCGCGCGCGTCCTGATCGTCACCAGCTTCACCGAACAGCGCACGGTGATCCCGGCCCTGCGCGCGGGCGCCGCCGGCTACGTCTACAAGGACGTGGACCCGGACGCGTTGGCCGGCGCCATCCGTTCCGTCCACGCCGGCCACATCCTGCTCCAACCCGAGGTCGCCGGCGTCCTGTTGTCCCAGGAGGAGTCCAACTCGGGGCAGGGGAGAGGCGGTTCGCTCACGGAGCGGGAGCGCGAGGTGCTCGGCCTGATCGCGGACGGCCGCTCCAACCGCGAGATAGCCCGCGCCCTGGTGCTCTCCGAGAAGACGGTCAAGACCCACGTCTCGAACATCCTGATGAAGCTCGACCTGGCGGACCGCACCCAGGCCGCCCTGTTCGCGGTACGCCACGGCCTGGCGAGGTGAGCGGCACAGCGGCGACGGCATGGCGGCAACACGGAACGTCCCGTTCCGGACCGAGATTCATACCGTCGTGGGAATGTCCCCCGGATGGCGCATCCTTCGTGGATCTCGACCGTTCTCCAGTGCGTGCCGCGGCGCCTGCCGCGGTGATCGCTAGGAGGGCTCAGAAGTGAAGAACCTGAAGAAGGCAGCGGCCGTGACGATGGTGGCCGGCGGGCTGGTAGCCGCCGGTGCCGGGCTGGCCTCCGCCGACGGCCTGGCGAACGGCCAGGCCGTCGGTTCGCCCGGTGTCGGCTCGGGCAACGTCGTCCAGGTCCCGGTGCACGTCCCGGTGAACGCGGTCGGCAACAGCGTCAACGTCATCGGCGTCCTGAACCCCGCCTTCGGCAACCTGGGCGTCAACCACTGACGCACGTCGCTCCGCGACAGTGACCTCCGGCCTCCCGGGCGCTCCCGGGAGGCCGGTCTGCTCGTCGGCTTGTCGCGCCAATGATCCGAACGGGCAGTCAAACGCGCATTCCCGTGCCGTTTCCGGTACTCCCTGCGTTGATCAGCCCACGACCCGCGGCCGGGTCGGTCACGCAATCGCAGGAGGAACGCTTCCCATGAACATCGCCAAGAAGGCCGCCGTGGCCCTCACCGTCGCCGGTATCGCCGCTGGCGCCTCCGCCGGTGCCGCTGTCGCCGACGCGGGTGCCGACGGCGCGGCCGTGAAGTCGCCGGGTGTCGGTTCCGGCAACGTCGTCCAGGTCCCGGTCCACGTCCCCGTCAACGTCGTCGGCGACAGCGTCAACGTCATCGGCCTGCTGAACCCCACGTTCGGCAACAAGGGCATCAACGGCTGACGCCCACAGCAGTAAGAAGGGGCCCCGAGAGTCAACGACGACTCACGGGGCCCCTTCTGTTGTAGGCCGTGCCTTTCAGCACAGCTCAGCAATCTCAGCTCGTCCGGCGCCTTTCAACGCAGGCCTGCAAAATCAGCCCGTCCGGCGCTCTTTCAGGCGCGGGCCAACAAATTCAGCCCGTCCGGCGTTTGAGGACGAGGCCCCTTCAGGGCCGACCGGGGGCCTGGGGGCGGAGCCCCCAGAGACGCCCACACCAACACCGGACACCACACAAGCCGACGCTCACCGCACCCCCTTCTCCCGCTCCTCCACAACGGAGTTGTACGCAGCGACCTGCGCCCGCCGAGCCGTCCGCTCCACCGGCCGCAACGCCTCCGCCCGCACCGCCATCTCGGACGCGCTCACCGCACCCCCGTGCCCGCTCTCCGTGGCCAGGGACACCAGCAACCCCACCCGCTGCGCCAACTCCAACACCCGCACCGCGCGCGGCGGATACCCCGGCGCCAACACCTCCCGCCCCCGCTCCGCCCGCGCGCGATACGCGTCGAGCGCCGCCTCTGCGACCGGCCCCGACCCGGCCACGTCCAGCCGCGACAACACCGCCGTCGCATCCCGCAGCGCCTCCGCGAGCTCCCGCTCGGCCTCGCCGAGCGAGGGCACATCGGCGGGCGGCGCCTCCCGCACCGGCAGGCAGTGCCAGACGACCTCGACATGGACATCGCCGGCGGGACCGGCCTCGTACACCTCGGGAACGAGGCCGAGCGCGGCGCCGTAGCAGATCACCGCCTCCTCGGCCTCCAAGGCCCGCGCGTTGAACGCGGGCGGGCCGCTCAGGCCCAGCGGGTGTCCCGAGGTGGGCAGCGCCACCCGAAGTCCGGTCACCCCGAGGGTGCGCAGCCGTCCCAGTGCGAGTGTGAGTCCGACGGGCGCCGACTCGCCCGGCAGCCCTTCCACCCGGTGCACGGCGTCCTCGCCCACGATGGCGAGTACGGCGTCGTCCGGTGAGACAAGCCCGGCCAAAAGGGCGTTTCCCCAGGCGGCGAGGCGTCCTGATCGTGGTTCCGAAAGCATGCCCCCCACCCTAAGGACCGGACCGATGGGATGGACCGCCCGGCCGGTGGCGTAGATTTCTTCGAGGGCTGCGCCTACCGGCGCACGCGACAGCCGAGACAGGCCGACGATGCAATGGGAGACAGCGCGCTCATGAGCGATGTTCTGGAGCTGGAGGACGTAACCGTGGTCCGGGAGGGCCGGGCTCTGGTGGACCAGGTCTCCTGGTCGGTCAAGGAGGGCGAGCGCTGGGTCATCCTCGGCCCGAACGGCGCCGGCAAGACCACTCTCCTGAACGTCGCGTCCAGCTACCTGTTCCCCAGCAGCGGCACCGCCACCATCCTCGGCGAGACCCTCGGCAAGGTCGACGTCTTCGAACTGCGCCCCCGCATCGGCGTCGCCGGTATCGCCATGGCCGAGAAGCTCCCCAAGCGCCAGACCGTCCTGCAGACCGTACTGACCGCCGCCTACGGCATGACCGCCGGGTGGAACGAGGACTACGAGGACGTCGACGAGCAGCGCGCCCGCGCCTTCCTCGACCGCCTCGGCATGAGCGACTACCTGGACCGCAAGTTCGGCACCCTCTCCGAGGGAGAGCGCAAGCGCACCCTCATCGCCCGCGCCCTGATGACCGACCCCGAGCTCCTCCTCCTCGACGAGCCCGCCGCCGGCCTCGACCTCGGCGGACGCGAGGACCTCGTACGCCGACTCGGCCGGCTCGCCCGCGACCCGATCGCCCCCTCCATGATCATGGTCACCCACCATGTCGAGGAGATCGCCCCCGGCTTCACCCACGTCCTGATGATCCGTCAGGGAAAGGTCCTCGCCGCGGGTCCGCTGGAGCTCGAACTCACCGCGCGCAACCTCTCCCTCTGCTTCGGCCTCCCGCTGATCGTCGAGCAGGTCGGCGACCGCTGGACCGCACACGGTCTCCCCATGTCCTGACCGAACTCCCCTGAAAAATACGGGTCGTACGGGCATATGCGCCCTGTCCGCGACCCGACCCGCCGCCCTACCATGACCTTGTGAACGACATCGGCGCATGGGTGTGGTGGCTCGTCGGCGCGGCGGCACTCGGAATCCCGCTCGTGGTGACCGCTATGCCGGAGTTCGGCATGCTCGCCGCAGGCGCGGGCGCCGCGGCGGCCACCGCCGGGCTCGGCGGGGACGTCGTCGTGCAGGTCCTCGTCTTCGTCGCCGTCTCGGTCGCCCTCATCGCGGTCGTACGGCCCATCGCGAACCGGCACCGCTCGACCCGGCCCCAACTGGCCACCGGCGTGGACGCGTTGAAGGGCAAACAGGCCGTCGTCCTGGAGCGCGTGGACGGCTCGGGCAGTGGCCGGATCAAGCTCGCCGGCGAGGTCTGGTCGGCCCGCGCACTCGACACCGATCGCGCCTACGAACCGGGCCAGGAGGTGGACGTCGTGGAGATCGAGGGAGCCACCGCGATCGTCATCTGACCTCGCAGGACTCAACTGAACCGAACAGCACACGAGTTGCGTGACGGTCTGACAGACTCGACCAGCAAGATCTTCAACAACCATAAGATCTTCCGAAAGCGCCGAGGCGGAGAAGGGTACGGGGAGCACGATGGAACCGGTCATCATCGTCTTGATCATCCTGGTGGTGTTGGTCTTCATCGCTTTGATCAAGACGATCCAGGTCATCCCGCAGGCAAGTGCCGCGATCGTGGAGCGGTTCGGCCGCTACACACGGACACTCAACGCGGGACTCAACATCGTCGTCCCGTTCATAGACACGATCCGCAACCGCATCGACCTGCGCGAACAGGTCGTACCGTTCCCGCCGCAGCCGGTGATCACCCAGGACAACCTGGTCGTCAACATCGACACGGTCATCTACTACCAGGTGACGGACGCGCGGGCCGCGACCTATGAAGTGGCCAGCTACATCCAGGCAATCGAGCAGCTCACGGTCACCACGCTCCGCAACATCATCGGCGGCATGGACCTGGAGCGCACCCTGACCTCCCGCGAGGAGATCAACGCGGCCCTGCGCGGAGTCCTCGACGAGGCGACGGGCAAGTGGGGTATCCGCGTGAACCGCGTCGAACTCAAGGCGATCGAACCCCCCACCTCCATCCAGGACTCGATGGAGAAGCAGATGCGCGCCGACCGTGACAAGCGCGCCGCGATCCTCACCGCGGAAGGCACCCGCCAGGCCGCCATCCTCACCGCGGAGGGCGAGAAGCAGTCCCAGATCCTGCGCGCCGAAGGTGAGGCCAAGGCAGCCGCCCTGCGCGCCGAGGGCGAGGCCCAGGCCGTACGTACGGTCTTCGAGGCCATCCACGCCGGAGACGCCGACCAGAAGCTCCTGAGCTACCAGTACCTCCAGATGCTCCCGAAGATCGCCGAAGGTGACGCCAACAAGCTCTGGATCGTCCCCAGCGAAATCGGCGATGCCCTCAAGGGTTTGTCCGGCGCGATGGGCAACATGGGCCCGTTCGGCGGCGGTTCGGGAGGCGGCGGAGGCAACTCCGGCAACTCGGACGGCAATTCGGAACGCCGAGAGAAGCCGTCCATCGACTGACAGGCTTGTTCTACGACACCGGGGCCCACCTCCCGCAGGAGGTGGGCCCCAGTTCTGTTCACGTGCCTACGCGGCCGGCTGCACCAGCCACTGCGGCAAGGCGTCGAAGTCCTCGGTCCCCAGCGCCAACAGCATCGCGTCCGCAGGCGTCGGCTCGAACGGCCGCCGCAGCAGCGGCATCCCCGCCTGCTCCGGAGTCCGGGCCGCCTTGCGGTGGTTGTCCTCCGCGCACGAGGCCACCGTGTTCAGCCAGGAGTCCTGACCGCCCTGCGCCCTCGGCACCACGTGGTCGACCGTCGTCGCCCGCCTGCCGCAGTACGCGCAGCGGTGCCGGTCCCGGACCAGCACACCGCGCCTCGACCACGGAGCTTGTCTTCGGAACGGCACCCGCACATACCTGCACAACCGGATCACCCGGGGGGCCGGTATATCAACCTCGGCTCCGCGCATACGCAGTTCGGGGTGGGCCTGCTCGACGACAGCCTTGTCCTGGAGCACCAGAACGACGGCTCGATTCAACGACACCGTCGACAGCGGCTCGAAGCTCGCGTTCAGCACCAGCGTGTCCCGCATCCAGCCCACCTCCCATGTGCAACCGGCCCACCGCCTGGCGGGCTTGGATCAACTCTGGCCGGGCACGCCGAGATGGACAACGCAATAAAAACTGCCCGCCTCTGATCAATTCCATGACCAGAGGCGGGCAAACGTTCAATGAACGTCAGTCTTCCGTCGGTGCTTCGTACTCACCGATCAGCTGGGCACGCGCCAGCGCGTGAAACCGCAGGTTGAAACCGACGACCGCCGGAGAAACGTCCGAGTCCGGACCGAGTTTCTCCGCATCCACGGCGTACACCGTGAACACGTAACGGTGCGACCCGTCCCCGGGCGGCGGCGCGGCACCGCCGAAGTCCTTCGACCCGTAGTCGTTCCGCACCTGTACGGCGCCCTCCGGCAGCCCCTCGAACTTGCCGCTGCCCGCACCTGTCGGCAGCTCGGTCACCGAGGCCGGGATGTCGAACACCGTCCAGTGCCAGAACCCGCTCCCCGTAGGGGCGTCCGGGTCGTAGCAGGTCACGGCGAAACTCTTGGTCTCGGCCGGGAAGCCCTCCCACCGCAGCTGCGGCGAGGTGTTGCCGGCCGCGTAGACCTGAGCGTTCTTGAGCGTCGCCCCGGGCTCGACGTCCTCACTCGTCACCGTGAACGACGGCACGGGCGGGTGGAAGTCATGGGGGAGGGGTCGCCGCTTGAGCTCGGTCACCTCGGTACCTCCTGATCGGTCTCTTCAGTGGACACCGAGCCTAGAACCAGTTGCGCTTGCTGCCGACCTCGGACAGCCACTGATTGAGGTACGCCGCCCAGTCCGTCCCGTGGAAGTCGTGCTGGCCCACCTGGAAGGACCGGAAGGTGTCACTGCCCTCGCTGAACAGTCCCGGCTTCTTGTCCATCTCCAGGATGACGTCCATCGCGTTCTCGTCGGCCACGAAGCTCAGCTCGACCTGGTTCAGCCCCCGGTACTGCGACGGCGGGAAGAACTCGATCTCCTGGTAGAACGGCAGCTTCTGCCGCGTCCCCCGGATGTGACCGCGCTCCATGTCCGCGGTCTTGAACCGGAAGCCCAGCTGGATGAAGGCGTCCAGAATCGCCTTCTGCGCGGGCAACGGGTGCACGTTGACCGGGTCCAGGTCACTGGAGTCCACGGCCCGCGCGATCGCCAGCTCGGTGCTCACCCCGATGTGCATCCCGCGCAGCGACTGACCGTCGATCATCGTGACCGGCGTCTCCCAGGGGATCTCCAGACCGAACGGCACGGTGTGCGCGGTCCCCGCCTGCAGCTCGAAGGCACCGCCCAGCCGCACCTTCGTGAACTCGATGTCCTGCTTGTACTCCTGGTCGCCGCTCTCGACCTCGACCTTGGCCTGCAGCCCGACCGAGAGCCCCTGGATCTCCTGGTTCACGGACCCGCCCTGGATCCGTACCTCGCCCTGGACCACACCACCAGGAACGACGTTGACCTCGGTCAGCACCGTCTCCACCGAAGCCCCGCCGGCCCCCAGGCTTGCGAGCAGCTTCTTGAACGCCATGACTCTCCCTTTACGAATCGACCCTTGATCCCTACAAACGCGATCCGACCGCGACCGGTTCCGCGCCACACCCTGGCAAGCGGACCGAACCTTGACCACCCCTTGGCACAAGCGCGTCTGGACTACGCTCGGACGCCATGATCGCGCCCCCGGACCGTAAGCCACTCCCCAGAGAGTTCTTCGACCGCCCTGTATTGGAGGTCGCCCCCGACCTCCTGGGCCGCATCCTCGTCCGTACGACCCCCGACGGTCCGATAGCCCTGCGCATCACAGAGGTCGAGGCCTACGACGGCGGAAACGACCCCGCCTCCCACGCCTATCGCGGCCCGACCGCGCGCAACGGCGTGATGTTCGGTCCGCCTGGGTACGTGTACGTCTACTTCACCTACGGCATGTGGCACTGCATGAACCTGGTGTGCGGTCCCGAGGGCACGGCGAGGGCGGTCCTGCTCCGCGCCGGCGAGATCGTCGAGGGCGCCGAGCTGGCCCGCAAACGTCGACTCTCGGCCCGAAATGACAAAGAACTGGCCAAAGGCCCCGCCCGCCTGGCCACCGCCCTGGACGTCGACCGCTCCCTGGACGGCACGGACGCGTGCACCACGGGCGACACACCCCTGAGGATGCTGGCCGGTACACCCGTGGCTTCCCATCAGGTAGGCAACGGTCCGCGCACCGGAGTCTCGGGCGACGGGGCGGTCCACCCCTGGCGCTTCTGGATCACCAACGACCCTACGGTGAGCCCTTATCGGGCTCATACGCCGAGGCGTCGGTCAAGTTGACGCGCCTAGGCAGGGTGCGTAATGTAGCCCAAGCCGCTTGACCCGGGTACGGCATTCGCCTGCAGCCGGAAGCGGCCAACCCACTACCTACGACTCCCTCTCAGCAGGGGCGCATTCAGCATGCCCGCATGCCTGAATTCGAACTTGCGGAACTCGATTATGAGCTGGCGAGGGAATCGGCTAACGTAGTGAATGTCGAAAGGCCGACAGGCGAAAGCCCAAAGCGTTTGACAATCCCAACCGACAGGGAATCGGAGCCGGAAACGGTCTGATAGAGTCGGAAACGCAAGACCGAAGGGAAAAGC
>Ga0307511_10001601_pt1 | contig 24028 bp, 36 predicted proteins | sample 13_EM_MG_FD_200266 | JGI IMG/M metagenome (GOLD analysis project Ga0307511, IMG submission 200266) | Populus trichocarpa ectomycorrhiza microbial communities from riparian zone in the Pacific Northwest, United States - 13_EM | ecosystem: Host-associated > Plants > Roots > Unclassified | place... | reverse complement strand
GTGTTACACTCCTGCGCGGTAGGGCGCCAGTGGCTCAAGTGGCGTGGACCCGGCTTGACGCTTCTCGCAAGCGTTCGCCTCCGCCTCCTGGGCTTTTTGGACGATCGATGGGTCATATCCATTCCGGCACTGGGTCCACCTACCATCTGGGATACCCAAGAGAATCCCCCAAAGTTATGGGAGACGATGTTGTACGATTTCCAGGACGAGACCTTGGACGCTACAGTCGCCGTGGACCCTCATAAAGGCGACATCGTCATGGGACTTCGGAAGTGAGTGGTTGTGAGGAATCTATAGGGTATGTTTTAACCGCTATTTTTAGGATAGGATTCACATTGCAGGTGTTGCGGGTGCATCTGACGGAACCGAGGAGTCACCCTCTCCCACTCACAAATTATGGGAATGTTCCTGATTTAAGTCCTGGGATAATTGTCTTGGAACCCTCCAAAAACGCAATAATCACAGAAATGATTGGCATTGGTATCCAGGTCCGTGATTGGACTTGCGGCCAGTCAGTCATGGTCAGCACGCCCAGGGCGAACTATGATCATGCATATGTGAGTGCGTTCCGCGGAAAATCTACCGCGGATTAGAGGTGCTCAAACGCGATCAACAGGAACCTATCCTAGGTTTACGCTTGGTGGGAGATTACATCCTATCCTTCAGATCCAGGTGGATAGAACTACTCTACGTTCCTCGGTTCCTCGACGCCGATGAACAACCCGCCTCCGAACGCGGTCCCGATCCCTACCTCTTTGGCCTAAATTACCCAGAAGTTGCCCTCACAGGTGCATCGCTATCCGAACCACAACCCAACCCAGAATCCCCCGACAACTCACGTATAATCTACATCCTCGCGCACCAGACTACCATAGGATTCTTCTACTTCCGCGTCACGATCTACAATCCGGACTACGTGCCTTCTGGACCCAGAGCTAGGATGGAGATCGACCTCATTGGGGTCCTCGGGCTGGGTGAACCTTATGTGGGAATTAAAGCGAAGAGGGGACCGCGCCTGGCATTGAGTGCTGAACTGGGGCCAGAGGGGAAGCGTGGTATCTGGGTCGAACGTTCGTTAGGCGGACTCAAGAGGTTCATCGTCGCAGTCACTTTCGATCAAAACCCACCAGCGGGTGTACCGGTAGAATCTGGTGATAACTTGCAAGAGCTATGCGAAATTGCTCCCCATATGGAGTCAATGCAAGACGTTTACATTGTCGAATCTTGGAACCCTAATGGTAAGTGAACCCTTCAACACGACTGCACTCCTGCCGAAAGACTTGATCATGTCCTGAACTATCCGACCCCTAGATGACGTTATACGATGCGCCTTCTCCGAGTCCACCGGCAAAATCGTGCTAGGGACGCGAGATAACCGGATAATATTGGTGTGACAACAAGATGCATCGCTATCCAGAGTGTGATTGAATGCTGGGTGTGTGCATGTACTGTACAAATGCGAAACCATGTATCACGGTATACAGAGAAATCCAAGGGAGAGAGATGCAAAACATCGAAACAGGTGGACAGATTTCCATGGTATCCGAGCTAGGAGTGACGCGAAGCGCAAGGTCGGAGTGGGGGCACGGGCAAGAGGGGAACCGTGGGGGAGACAAGGAATGGAGCAAAGAGGAAGAGGAAAGAACGTAGGGATCGCGGCTATGCCCCACTGCCGGTCGTAGTTGCTCCAGCTGCTTCATCAACCGCGCCATTCGCAGCCTTCCACCGCGGGGGTTTATACTGTCCCTGGACCGCATCCTTGGCGTAGGGTCCCTCATACTCTGCCTCACGGTTCCCATCATCATAAGCGGCGTCATCCCTCTCCGGAGCGGCAGCAGCCGTCGACGGAGGTTTTCCACTCGCAGCCGCTGCAGCCCTCTCCTGCGCCCTCCTGCGCCTCTTCAAAATCTTCTTCCTGTTCCTAATCGCCCGCTGATACTCCACCTCCTCGCCGTAAAACAGCTTGTACTCGCAGAACGGGCAAATCCATTCGTCTGCAGGGTTGGCCAACGTCGCCGGAGGAGGCGTTGCGTTAGCGTCCCCATATCGTTTTCGCCGGGGTGGAAGACTGGCCGAGAGGAATTGAAGGGGTGGGGGGCTAAGGTAGTTTTGGGAGTTGGTGTTTTGGGTGGAGTTGGTCTGGCCGGAGTTCGGGAGCCGGGAGGGGACATAATTTCGGAGATGATGGGGGTTGGAGGCATTAGCCAACGCAGACCTCTTCTTTTTCTTTCCCTTCTTGGTGGACACTGGTGGTTCAGTGGGAGGATCGGCTGGTTTGGTGCTCGACGTCTTTCCAGTGGTGGGCGGCTTGTTACTTGAAGCCGAACGCTTCAAGTTGGAGCTGGTCGTGCTGACAGCAGTGGTCGTCTGCCTCGAAGCTTCAGCGGATTTCGCTGCCTGTCTTGCTAGCTCAGCCTCAAACTTGCTATGGAGGACTGCCACCTCTTCCCTTGTCGCTCTGAGACGATCCGAAGCTTTGGAGCACGGCCATCAGATGCGTGAATATACGCACGCGCTTAACATGACACTTACTAGCACTGTCGTGGGCGAATGAGAAGTCTCCGGAGGGAAAACCAGAGTCGGGATTCTCCGCTCCGCTGGCATTTTTAGCCCTTAGTCCCCTGAGTATACGTGGCCCCTTCCGTTTAGAAAGCCTGGTCTTCGGAGGAACCAGGGCCCCCTTGAGCTCGCCAGGCAAGCCATAAGGATAACGAGCGGACAATGCCTGGTCCAAAGCAAGAGTATCGCCGTGAGACAGAGCACCAAGAACAGCAGCCAACTGCTTCTTCCTACTCTTTAGGACTTCCTTATGCTGCAACCCGGCCCGAGTGGCAGCACTCATCTTTGGTCTCCGCCCGGGTAGAAGCGCCAGGGTCGAACCGGGGGCTGAGGAGGGAGATAAGGGAGGCTGGTCTCCGGACTGAGGGGGGTGGTCATACTCGATAGGTCGCCCGGTAGGAATTCCACGAGTGACACCACCAAGACCTCCACTCCCCCAAAAGCCACCCTGGCCGTCATCGTCATCCGCACCGGAATTATCTCCCGACCCTGCGTCCCCACGATGTCCATGCCTCCCGCCTCCAGACATGTTGGCAGGAACCTTTCTCTTCTTTGTGTTTCCGTGTTGTTGTAGGTGGTCGATGTAGTCCCCTTCGCCGTGGTCTTCGTCAACCCCTTCCGAGCCATCAGCGACGGGACCAGAATTAGCATTTGGGACGTAAATCCCGAAGGCAGCCAATGGGATGTCATGGATACTGGGGATTCCGCCAGTGTCCGAGTGAGCCACCTTCTTCCGAGGGGAGTCGTCGGCGTAAAGATCCTGTCGTTCCGTCGAATTGGTCAGCTTGTCTCCGAGGATCGTAGACTTGTAGTAGTCCAGGTGTGCGGAGATCCTATCGGCGTGGAGACCAGCCTTGTCGGAAGGGCTCGTGCCGTCACCTTTCCGGCCAGGAATCGAGGGTGGAGTGGTCGAAGACGGTCGGTGTTGAGGGGGAGCGGCGGGAGTCGGGTAACCATCCGTTCGTTTGAAATCGTAGTTGTGTTCGGACGGAGGATGTATGCGCTTTCGTTTTGGTAGGGGTTTGACCCTCCTGAGAGGAGGGAACTCTGGCACGTCAAAGATCGGGGAGGATGTTCTGTACATAACAGCTTTGGACAAGGGGATGCGAAAAATGGAATTTGGTGGAATGTTTTGACCAAGAATGGAGGATTTGCGTTTGGATTTGTTCTCTGAAATCCCACTCAGGTCGCTCACGATGTGGTGGTATCGCTTCAGAAGTGATAGCACACCCCGAACGGGATATCCAGCCAGGGCGACACTCAATCGACCGGCGGCTACCTGTGCGATCGATCCCGCCAGAGTTGGTCAGGAAAAAAAAGACATGTGGTTTATAGGGTAGTAAGTACAGAAATGCGAGTGTGATGCGATGCTCTATACAACAGATTGCCTCGTAATGCTACTATGGGAAGAGAAAACAACGTCCGACTGCGTGTCGCAAAGGAGAAGCGGGTATCGCGAAACGTCGACCGACGAAATGTGTAACAATAATACTGCTCATAATCATAAAAGGCCCCGAAGACGTCTAGGAATTAGCAGATCATAAAAAGGCGAGCGGAGACAAAACATAAGGGGGGATGCGTGCCATGACAAAACGGAAGATGAGAAGATGAAGTGGGAAGTGTGCACGCCAGATTAGTGAAAGGACAAGACAATAATGATAGGGCCAAAACAAACAACCAATGAGCAGATGAGCAACGAGACAAAGCCAACGATGGGTCATGAGAGCAGCGCAAAGAGTCCAGGAAGACAGGTCGAAGAAAACCGAGATTTGAGCGAAAAGAGAAATTTGTTGGACGATGCTGGGGTGATTTCATGTAAGGGGTTTGAGATTTGACCGGGACCAGCATCGGTTGTTGGGTTTACCACCATCCTGCTCCTCCTGCTCCTCCGCCAGTGTATCCTCCTCCACCGTACTGGTTACCGGCACCGCCACCACCATAGTTACCTCCACCCCCGCCTCCACCATTCCTAGCTCCGCCACCATAACCTCCGCTGCTGCTGGTGGCTCGGTAGTCCCTGCTGGCGCTTCCCCTACCTCGTCCACGTCCACCACCCCGACCACGGAAACCGCCGCCACCACCGTTTCCGAACGCGTTCTCGTGAACGATAGTCTCGAGCCAACCAGGGATCTCCTGGTTTGCCTCACGAAGAAGCTCGATGAGGTCACGGACGATGTTTTTGTTACCACGGTTGAAGAAGGCAGTGGAACTGCCAGTGTTGCCGGCACGACCAGTACGACCGATACGATGAACGTAATCATCGATGTCGGAGGGGAGGTCGTAGTTGATAACATGGGTGACATTGGGAATATCGAGACCACGAGCGGCGACGGCGGTGGCAACCAGGATGGGAGTGTGACCCTGACGGAAGGTTTGGAGGGCCATTTCACGCTCCCGCTGGGTTCGGTCACCATGAATGGATGTGGCGGGGTAGTTGCTGGCGATGAGGAAGTCGGAGAGAATGTCGGCCATCCTCTTGGTCTCGACGAACACAAGAGTCAGGCCACCCTTGGGCTCCATGGCAAGGATGTCCAAGAGGACAGAGCGCTTATCATGGTCCTCGACATACTCGACCTTCTGGGTGATGTTTTCCGAAGTGGAGCCAACCCGGCCGACGGAGAGGAAGATGTATTCCTTGAGGAAGTCCTTGGCGAGGATTTGGATGTCACGAGGGAAGGTGGCGCTGAACATGAGGGTTTGGCGGTCATGGATACCAGGCATATCCTCTCCCTGAACGATGCGACGGATTTGGTGTTCGAAACCCATGTCAAGCATGCGGTCGGCCTCGTCAAGGACGAGATAGCGGATGTTGGCAAGGCTGACGCGACCACGTTCGATGAGATCAACAAGACGTCCGGGAGTGGCGCTTAAAAGATCACAGCCCCGCTCGATTAGACGCAGCTGAGTGTTTATGTCAGCACCGCCGTAGACGACAGCGGGCCGGACCCATGAGCGATAAGCGAATTTGCGAGCTTCGTCGTGGATCTGGCTGACCAGCTCGCGGGTGGGAGCAAGGATCAAGGCGGTGGGGTAGGCCTTACGGGAGCGGTTGTAGGATTGACCACCAGCATCGGGTGGGGGGAGTCGGGGGCCTTGGGAGAAGGAAGCGGAAAGGATGGGGAAGAGGAAGCCGGCGGTTTTACCTGAGCCAGTCTGATGCGCTCAAAAGTTAGTGATCGGGAGTAAAGGGAATGAATGAATGAGTGGACGTACCTGGGCACAGGCCATTAAATCTCTGCCAGCAGCTACAATAGGAACCGAATATTTTTGGACAGGGGTTGGGGTGTTGTAACGAGCGTAGGTAATATTCTCCAAGAGAACGGGGTCGAGGGGGGAGTCCCCGAAGGTAGTGATGGGATCTGGAACTCCGGCGCCGGTAGCCTCGACAGGGATATCGTCGTACTTTTCGAAATTTATACCGGTGTGTTGCTTGGAAGGGTCGTTGGGTTCACCGAAGAGTTCCTTCTCCAAACGAACGTTACGCCCGCCCACGATGTGACTTCCGTCCTTCCAAGTACCGAAACCAGAAGGTGGATCACCTCCTCCACCGCGAGACTCCTTCTGAGGGCCACTCCAGCCGCCAGCAGACTGGGGTCGGTCCCCGCCCCACCTGTTGCCACCACCTCTATCGGGGGTGACATGGCCACTACGGGAGCCTCTGTCTGGAGCGGGTGGTCTAGAAAAGGCGTCGTTGCTACGAAAAGAGGGTGTGGAAGAGCGGGAGTCGTTCCAGCCGTTCCTGGGAAAGAAAGAGTCAGATTGATGGGGGGTGGGAGCGGCCACACTTGTGCTCACCCAGTAGAGGGAAGAGAGGGAGTGGAGGCAGCCCGCTGCTGATTTCTCATATGAGGAGGGACGTAAGCTCTTCCGCCGTTTATGCCCAGAGAGGCTGCGGGTGGGGAAGGGGGTCAGACGAGTGCTGTGCCAGCTGGAGGGGGTGGACGTACCGAATGGGCTCTCGAGCGAAGCAGATCCATTTACAGGTCCATTGGTCATATTAAGCGAATACTTTTGACGAGGATGCTGAGTGAAAACTTGGTTTTGTCTATGAGACAGAGGATGTGAGAGAAGGCAGTTTCTAGGTGAGGATCACCGTTGAAGAAAGAAAAAAAAGAAAGAAAAAAACCAAACCTTCTGCTCACTAAGCGTCGGCAGACCCCGGTCTTCCCTTCCTAATTAGGAAAATAGTTCACGGGGTCCCGGTCTGCCCGATTAGGAAAGAATTAACACGTAGACCACCTTGTTAAACGTCCACGATATGGCTCAGCACCAGCACCAGCACCAACACCCAACGATCGTGCAGCCTGCCCCAGACCCCGTTCTGCAGGCAGTCATCGACGCCGACTTCAAACCAGTCAACCTCAAACTCGGCGGTCCAGACGGTAGCTCTGTTCTTTCGGCAGCAAACTCTGAGGAGGTCGATGAGGAAAACGGCTTGGACTTCACCCGCCTGAACAGACTCTCCAAACTGTTGTCGACAAATCCAAGCCTCCGGTGCCCCCCGCCCCCAAATGTTGTCTCCCAGAAACTCTCGCAGGTGATCAACGGGACTAAGGAAGAAGGAAACGTGCGTCTGTCTGCCTCATGTCACGTCATCACCACCTAACGTTCAAATCTCATACATAGGCCTTGTTCAAAGCCAAAAAATATGACTTGGCCCTCCAGCGATATACCATGGCTTCTAGTATTGCCGTGCAACGACCGATGTGGGAGTCAAATCAGATCATGAGGGAAGAGTTGGCAACTGTCCTGTCGAACCGTTCTGTCGCCTTCCTCGAAGCGGGTGACTTCCTCAGCGCACTTGTGGATGCTGAGCACGTTATCAATCTCAAGCGTCCGTGGAGCAAGGGTCACTTCCGAAAAGCCAAGGCCCTCATCGCTCTCCAAGAATACGAGGAAGCGCGGGACGCTGTCAATATCGGTCTGCAGTTTGAGCCTAAAAGCGCGGTACGTCCTCGTTTAATTCCAGCATACAGCCTTGCTGACCAACTCCACTCCCACAGGAGATGTTGACTCTCTTGGAGAACATCGAGAAGTTGATCAAGGAATCGCAGTCATGACCTCCCGCCCTTCGTCTGTAATTCCCTGGTTTTGTCGTTGTTCATTGATACCTGCACCCATTTGTATTCCCCACCATCGAGGCGAACCTCCATTCATCTATTTTCCCCTTTACCTCGACCCTCATTGTGCACCACTTTTGAGCCACAACGGTCGGCCTGTGGTTGTGGTGAACGCACGCAGCAGCTTTATCGTCTAAGTGACTCGGTTTCATACACACTTCATAATAGTACATACATGATGTTTGTTACAACGCGAAAGGGATTAAATATCTGCATTCGACTGGGCATTGGCGGGAGGCCCGGGAGTCCTGACTGTAGCGTTCGGATCTGGCTTGGTACCTTTCTTGCTCAATAAATCCAACACCTCGAACGCCTCCACACACTCCTCTGGTTTCATGAACAACCTGAACCTCACACTCTGGGGGATGTTCACCCTCGCCCTATCGACTCGCATCTGCAATTCCAGCCGTTTCCATTCCGCATCAGACATCTTTGGTGGCCTCGGCCCGAGCCCCACGGATGTTTCAATCTCCACAGTTGCCGGTTCCTCTTGGACCTGGGCGTTACTGAGCCATGGAGGAGAGTCGCTGTCGTTGGTATTGCCGGGACCAGGGGATGAGCGACCAGATTGGTTGACATAATCCACCGAGCCCTGACGTTTGCTGGAGATTGAACGTGGTCGATATTGATAGTTGGGAGTTGGACCTGGCGTTATCGTAGGCTGAACAGGGGTCACTTCGTCCGAGGCACCACGGGGGGTCTGGCGAACACTCCTCGCGCTCCCCGTTGAATCCGAGCGGTGACTATAGTTTTTCCACCTGGTGTGAGTTGTTGCACCGACAGGATCCTCGACAGGTTGTAGTTGTTCTCCCTCCGAGGGGCTGCGGGCATCCCGGATGAAGACCGCGAGGACCTGTTGGGGCCGTTCCATTGCGACCGTCGAGTAAAGTTCCATGTCTTGTTCACCACTATCACCAACGAGGATGAACTGGGACTCGGGGAAGTGGTTGAGAATATCGATAACTCCCTGGCGTTTGCGAGCCGCGGGAGCCGACAGGAAACCGTTAAATAGCGACCTTCCTCCATAGGAACGCAGCTTGATGGACCCTGCACCAGACGGTCAGTTAGAGAAGATCAAATTCTAGGACTGAGCGTCGAACCTGGTGGGAGCTTCGCAAGTGGGAAGAACTCGTTGAGTACGGGAAGGATCTCGAATGGGCCGTTGGACTGGAGGTGGTTTTACTGATGACTCTGAGGAACTGGGGGCAAAAGAACGAACCACATAATGGAACCGAGCTCCACGTTGCCACATCTTGGTGTACCAATCACCCATACCAGGGATAACAATTTCCAAAAGATTCTGGACGAAAACAGTGTAGAATATAGCCCGCGCTCCGCTCAGAACGTTTGCCGTTTTGACAGTGTCATCGATATCCGAGATCACTCGTACGGGGGTATACGACAGTGGGACTTTCATTTGCGCCCAGGATACCGGGGTGTTGACTGAGACCGGTTGTGGGACTGCAGATGTGGGTGGCGGAGGTGGTGGTGGGAGAAGTTCCGCGAGGATGAAGAAATCGTATTCTGTTGTTACATCCCCGAAAGCGACCTGAACGCCGTCGGGGTGTTTGAGCAGAACATCCCAAGGGACGCCAAATTTGACCTGGAACGATCCATCCGGAGTGGTGGTGGCCTCCCTGGAGGCAATCGGTAACAACCTGGGGTCATCATAATCATAGGCCTCGGTTCCTAAAGCTTGCGCTATTGAAACGGCATCCTCAGAACCGTATAGAGATATCCGGACCGTCCTGTTGGAAAGTGCTGACGACCAGAACGGCATGAGCCGCCGCTCGAGGTTGGCGTGGAGTTCCTGAACGCTGCTAGCCGTTGAGGACGTTCTCTCAATAGGTCGGATGTCAGAAGAGATGGAAGATTGCGATGAGACTGAGGGAGAACGGCGAAGTGGTGTGGCAATGGCAGAAGAGGAGACTGAATCACTGGGGTCGGGATTATTATTCAATTTCCTGAAATGTTCCTCGAGGCTCTGCAACTCCTTTGCCTCTGTCATTTCTGACGGAGGCGGTGGAAGATTGACCCGGGCCAACAGATCTTCCGTAGATTGACTGAGTGGCGCGTCGAGCTTGTGATCTTGGGGAATCTGGCCCGATTGTATCTCTTCCTGTAGCTTTGGAAGGGCGGCGAATCCTGCAACAAAGTTGAATTACGCCAAACGATGTGGTGTGGGAGTGGTGCACACCTTTTGCGAGTCTCAGGAATGCTCTCTGTGACCGCGACATAGACTCAGGATTGTTGAGCTTCGCGGCGAACCCCGCCACATAGATCTCAGCATCGAAGTGGTTGTCTAGGACAAATATTCAGGAGAACGGCACGCGTAATACGTAAAGACCGCGCACCTTCACCCGGAGATGGGTTGTGCAATCTCCGAGCCGCCCATCCAGGAAACAAGGAGACCTTCTCCACAACATTCACGTTATTCCCCTCAGGCTGGCCGCTTCGCCTAAGCTTATCGCCCGCCCATTGCGTCCAGGATTGTCTGGTACCAGAACCAGGATCAGCCGCACAACTCGCGGGGTCGCCGTCACCTCGTTGAAACGACGACGATGAGGAAGCCGGGGAGAGGGGTCGAGGATCTTTTGTGGCGAGATATCCTTTGAAGGTTTGTAGTTTGTTGGCTGCGGACGATAGGAGCGGTCGCCAGTTCCGCGTGTCTTCAGACATTATCGTTCGAAGCCTGGTTGGCAGTTGGCATAAACAGAGAGCAACGAGAGTGTGGAACAATACCATCACCGCCGTACACGCCCATCTCCGCTGGCTTGATCGATCACCCCGTCTGCTCATCTTGTTCACCCCGAGTTTGATGCTTGGCCCGCTTATCAGGCGAACGTCAAGAGTCGTCTGCACACATTCCAGGAACTACGCGCAGAGGGCAATCATGAACGAACATCCGAAGCAAACGAAACAGAAGGACAGGAAATCGCACCAACAGCCTTCGGCAAAGCTCAGGGGGAATCCGAGGGATGATCCAAAGACTCGTTTATCCAAGACTCTATCCTATGTGCTTAGACATGGAGCAGATAAGGAAGCCATTCCAATGCGCCAGGACGGATTCGTCCTGGTCAACGATCTAGTTGGTTAATCGTTAGTTTCCGCCCTGCATTTATTCCTCGTTAACACCATCTCTGTACCCAGCTTTCCAACCCCAAATTCAGGGAACTAGACTTTGAAACCCTGCAATCCATCGTGAAGGAAGATAACAAACAACGTTACCATCTTGTGCAAGACGTTGACCAAGATGGCACGCCCTCGGATTGGGTCATCCGTGCTAATCAAGGTCACTCCTTGCAGGTACCTTCACCTCCAGTTCCAATCCGTTCCTCGAGTTTACCCGACCAAGACAGTTGAAGTAGAGGGTAAAGACATTTTGTCAGCCGAGGAAGTCCCCATGGCCGTCCACGGGACGAACAGGAAGGCGTGGGCTTTGATAGGTATGCTGAACCACTGCCTTCGCCAACGATACACCCTCTGATTCATTCCCAGAGAAACAAGGCCTCTCAAAGATGAAACGGAACCACATCCACATCGCCCAAGGCCTCGCTGGGGATACCGTAGTCAGCGGTATGGTCCCTACCCCACCATTCGCGATGCCAAACCGCTAATTTCCGTGCAGGAATGCGGAACTCCGCCGACATATTCATCTACATCGACCTCCAGAAAGCTCTGGATGCAGGCCACAAATTCCAACTCTCCGCAAACGGCGTAATCCTCACATCAGGCAACGAGAATGGTTTCCTCCCCCCAGAGTTCTTCTCTCGAGTTGAGAGACGAGTTGGGAAGTATGTGCGGGAATCCATACCCGGGTGGGAGGGCTCTGGTCATTCTCAACCCTCGGAGGCTGCTACTCAAGGTGGAAGCGGGCCAACAAATGAGTAATCATAGTATACCATTAGGGGTGGTCGGGGCACGATCTAGGGTACAGAATAAGGTTCAAGCAGCCGAGCAGTATGTAGTCTTAATCCCCCTCCAGTAGATGTGATAGGTCTTGTGAGCTGCGGCTTCCTGAACGATATGACTAGGAGAGGCGGAATCAGAAATGAGGAAGATAAAGCGAGCAGAGTGGTAGGTTCCAACTTACCCTGGGAGTCCCCCAAGGATCCGGATTCAACTTCATACTCGCGATCTTCTCCCCCCTCACTTCCGAGGCGGGCTGGGTGTGGAATAAGATTCACCGGAATCAAATTTCAGGGGGCCGCGGGAAGCATTTCGACAACCAGTCCCGATCGTGCTCGGACTTTGCCGGATATGTAAGCCACCTCCGACCCACCACTCAAGGTCCCAATTTCTTACAACACATCATGCCGCGAGCTGAAGGCGAGCTCAGCTCCCTCTCTACCCAGTCACAACTTCTCATGGGAGTCCGTAGCTGGAACACCCAAGGACCTCGCAAACAAGATGAAGTCCAAGGGACTTCAGAGACTTCGATGGTACTGTCAAGTCTGCCAAAAGCAGTGTCGGGACGACAACGGATTCAAGTGTCACATCCAATCCGAAGCCCACCTCAGACAGATGCTCGTTGTTGGAGAGAATGCTGGCCGACACATCGCGGATTATTCTGGACAGTTCCAGCACGATTTCGTTCAGTTGCTCTCGCGGAGGTACGCACATCTCGCTTTTCTCTGTCCTGGCTGTTTCTCACTCTGTCGGTAGGTTTGGTACGAAGCGCGTTAAGGCAAACACCGTGTACCAAGAGTTCATTCAAGACAAACACCACCAACATATGAACTCTACGCGATGGGTCACGTTGACCGAGTTCGTGAAGCACCTGGGCAGAACTGGAGTTGCGCGGGTGGATGAGACAGATAAGGGGTGGTTTCTTGCTTGGATCGATAACAGTCCGAAGGCCTTGGAGAAGCAAGTAAGCAGCCGTAGTTCAGAGATCCACTGATAATGTGGATGAGCTAACTACTCGTTCCGTTGTAGGAGGCCGCGCTCAAGAAGGAGCGTTCAACGATGTCAGACGAGCAATGTGAACGCCTACTGATTGCTGAACAAATCGAACGGGCGAAACAAATCGAACGGGCGAAGACCGGAGGGGAGGAACCGGGTTCCTCAGGCTCCGGCTCCTCGGAAACACCCCTACCAGTCGAGGAAGGCCTGAAACGAGAGGAGGGTGCGGATAAGGTGGTCTTGTCATTCTCCGCCAAGCCCGCCGTGACAACGATCCCTTCCGTTGGCCTGAAGCTCAAGGCGAACCCGCTGAAGCGGCCAAACGTATTCAAAACCGCCACCTCTAGTTCTACAACCTCGGCTTCAACCTCTGCTAGCACGAAGAGACCCGCTCCTCAAAGCGCAGCAGAACGACTCATGTTCGAGGACCAAGAGCGGAAGCGGAGGAAGATGGAGCGAGAAGCGGCTTGAGGATGACCTTCTGTTTTCTCTCACACCGACTTCCCTCTCACTAACTCGTACTCCATCAGGAAGATGACCAACGACCTTTTCACTTATTTTGGCTTATGCACGCTTCTTGGAAGCCAATCCACCCCCAGTTTTTTTTATACGAGAGAATGGATTTAAGCAGCCGAGTAGTATGTAGTCTTAATCCCCCTCCAGCAGGTGTGACAGGTCTTGTGAGCTGCGGTTTCCCGAACGGCGTGACTATGAGAGGCGGAATCAGAGGAAGATAAAGTGAGCAGAGTGGTAGGTTCTAACTTACCCTGGAAGCCCCCCAAGGATCCGGGTTCAACTTCATACTCGCGATCTTCTGCGGCTTCGGCGTCTCGTCCATATCCAAATCCTTCAACTCTGTGGATAAAGTTCTACGTGACACATGCCGTCCAACGTTGAAAGGACTTGAATTCAACAATTCGTCATCTGGGTCAGATTCAGAAGTTGATTCGGCGCGGGCGGATCGTGTCTGTCGCTTGCCAGTACTCTTCGAATTCTTCAGAGATGGCTGAGGAGCGGACTTGGTCCCATCCTGGGTGCGCCTCCGAGTGCTGTGGTCAGAGATGACTTCCACGTCAGAGCTGCGATCCGACGGCGTTTTAGCCCTGTATAACGAAGCAGACTCCTGTCGCTTGGGAGACCCAGAGGTGGGCAGAGGTGGCGGAGGGCCTGCCTGCGTCGTACGAGCGTCAACCTTGGGAGTCTGTTTCCTTGTCATTGACCTAGTCGATGCCCGGCTGGCTAAAGACGAATTGGAAGCGTTCGATGCGTCAGAGCGATACCCAGAGGCTGGTCTCCTCGACTTTGCTGTAGGAAGTTGGTCAGTAGGGGTGCACAAGTCGATCATCTCCGAGTCCCGCTCTCTCTCTCTCGCGTCAATGAGAGACTTCGCCCCTGACTTTGCTTGTTTATTACGACGCTTCTTGGGGGTGATAGGCTTGGGCGGTGAGGAAGATCTCAAGACTTCGAGCTCCACTTCCATCTCGGAGGAATCGTGTTGCTGACTCTCCATCTCCTCTTCCAGCAGCTGCTTCCTCCTAACCCTGGCACGTTCCTTGACGACGTCGTCAGCAGCTTTCATACCCTCCTCGTTGTCGACTCCAGTGTCTGGGAACATGGCCACGCCGTACTCGACACTCTCCCGAAGTGTCTTGATTGCACTTGGATAGGTAGAGTGGAGGTCTTCCATGATCAAGTGCACAGCGACCTCGGGGACAAGGATGCGCTGGATAAAGTCCCCCGGGGTGAGAGGGGAGGTGAAATCCGGATCGATGGTATCAGGGGGGAATAGCTGGTAGATCGTTTGATGGATGATGAGGTAACCCAGTTCACCATAACTGCGGATCAGAGGCGTCAGTGTTGGGTCGCTGAAAACGTAGGTTGTACTGACTATCCAGGCTGAAGGGCCTTGAAGTTTGCGAACTGCCCCTTGGAGCTGACCACAGCTCTCGTGCCCTTGGATTTCACCTCTTTCATCATCTCCATCCAAAACGGACACAGATCTCTCGGCTTTTTCTCATCGTCCAGTATAATCAAATCGTCTGCGCCAGAGGATTTATTAAACACCAACGCCTCTAGTTTGGTCCCGAGGGCCTCGACTCGAGGTTTAACTTTCCCAAAGTCGATTCTCGTCGGCCAGCCCTTTGCCTGAGCTTTTGGGATCTGGTGTGATTCGAAGCGATGACGTTGGCAAACGGCCACGGATGCTGTAAGTGGAGCACCGAGGCCAAGAGGGTTCGAGGGGCGGGGTGAAGGGTACGACTTAGGCCGGACGGATTCTATGAGCGACTTAAGGCGAGGAGTGGGGTCTGTAGGTAGTTGCTGGTCACACCAGGGGCACAGGGTAGTCGGATCGATATCAGGGTCAAGAAAAACTAGGGTATATGCTCGTAAACTTCGGTTTTATGACACCGAACAAGGGTAGAGCTTACAGAAATCGGGATTTTGGTTTCCAATACTAGGAAGATCGTCCTGCAACAGTCCGCTTCAACAAGTTAATACTGTTATATGGAGGAAACAAGGTTGAATTTACTTTGATAAGGATTCCTTGAGTTTCTTTCTCTCTGACCCCCCGCTGTGGGTTTCGTCTTCGGGCTGTCGCTTCGAAGCCTTCGGGGTAGAATTCATAAAGTTCGTGGAGAGGGGAAAAGGTTGGGGAGCGTGACCAGTGTCATCGTCCGCGTCATTGTCAAAAAATATGAGAGGTCCACTCTTGCCCTTCACGCCGTGTGAGGGGATAGGTGAGACCTCAGGGGACGATCGGCTTGAACGAGAGGGTGATAAGTTCGAAACGACTCGCAACGGTCGGTCTGAGTGGAAGGACGGGTTGTCCAGGAGGGGAAACGCCTTTGGGATGTGCTTCTTCACAGGTTGAGGGTTCTCTCTTGTGCAGGGCGGGACAAGTTCTCCTTCTGTGCGATCTCCGACGGGGTTATTACCGTCGTCGGAAGAGTCCACTCTCTTGGAGATACGAGCGACAGGTTTTGGGCGAGGGCGGGGTTTCGGTCTAGGCCTTTGAGGGGGAGAAGATGAGGGCTGGGACGAGCGAGGTGGTGAGACTGGAGGGATCCCCTTGTTGGCTATCTGCCGGGTCCGCTTCGGGGTCAGAGGCGGGTTCTTCGGCGGTGGATTCTGGGGCTGATCTGGGGTATCCGCACGGGATGGAGCACCGTCCCCGCCATCCTCAGTCTGACTATTGGACTTGTTCTTCTTGAAATTAGGGAGCTTCGGCTTGGGTAGATATTCAGGGTGGTACGCATGAACTTGCCCTTGGTACGTAACTCCGGTAGGCCCCTCGGAAATGTCTCTCGAACCCGATGCGGTCGTCGTCCGAATCTTGACCACCCTGCGTCGCGAAGTCCCAGGGGTGTGGTCGAACAAGTCGTCGTCGTCGTCATCTTCGCTTGAGTTTATTGAAATGGTGACTGACTGCGTGCTAACCGGGCGCGTCTTGTCGGGCTTCAATTTCCGTGGCGATTGCTTGAATCCACTGGAACCGAAATCTTCACGATGTTTGCCTGCGCCTGGAGCGATCCCCGTCCTTGGAGGGCGTGCCTGCATGCGAAGAGACGGGTCCGAGTCGATGGTGAGGCCGGTGAGAGAGAATTGGCGCTCGACCTGTTCCATTTTACGTCCCTTGTCGCTTCGGAGGCGGGCTGGATGTGGAATAAGATCACCACACTACTTCACTCACGTGATGGTCGCGACTCGCGTTGCTTTTCTCCCGGCGGCCCGGCCATCAACGTTCAACCGCACCGCGACGCCAGATCAAGCGAATTGCCGGACCGTAATAGTTTAGACCATGGGAAGCCTCGTCGTGGGCATGGCAGGCCATGGGGTCCTAGTTTGTTGTCCACAATATAGATTTATCTGCGGATGACTATTCTTATTCCCGATACAGATGGGGGAAGTCTACCTAAAACTCCTATATAGATGGTAATATATCGATGGTAAGCGCGCACCGTCGAGTCTTTGAACCTCTTCTTAGCGAGCTACCCTGTGGATAGCGACTTGCGGCTGCCCCTGGCCAATACGACGGTGGCCTCGGCTACCAGCACCATGAATTCAAGGCCCCAGACGTCTTTGGTAGCTCACTTCCCCCATACAGCATATAATACTCCCAGCCTCTTCCCAGGCTTATCATAAAAGGGCCCTGTCAATCCGTTCATCCGATGGAGTGCGTTCTGGCAGCCCATCCGTTTTGATGTTTGACATAATAAACGAAAATAAAACAAACACGAACAGGAGGCCCGCTTGACCGAGAATTGAGCTCGAGACCACCTGCATGGCACCGTGCCAGTCCATCAACCCAAAATTAGAATCAACGACGGTGGCCGCACGTGGCCTAGATGGGGATGCCATGGGTCTTCGCCGGTGCCGTCGAACGGACTAACAAACTCGTTGACGTTTGTACAATCAGAACCTCCGAAAGGACTGGGTACGGACCCTACACTCGAATCAAAACGGAGTGAGTTGCATTCGAGGGGAAATTCGCAAGCCCTCACGCTCGTCAATCTTGCTGGTAATTTCGTCCCCCTCTCAAACGTGATCCTCTTCCTCTTCGAAGCCTATGAATGGGCGGTGGAGAACGGCAATGGAGATCGAGGACCTAACCCAACCAGATTTGTGATGGGGCTATAGCCATTGTACAAATGACTATCCACGTAATTTGGAACCTCGAGGGTATGAGTTGGTAAATCGGACTATGTCATTTGGGCACAGCAGTAGAAAGAATCTGGTGTTCTGTCTCTACATCATCCATAGCGTGGGGAATGGTACTTAGTAGCACCGCGGGCAATGGAGGATATGTTTGTTGAATAAATCACGAATTTATCCTGAAATGTGAAACATATCTTCGGAAAAGTGTAGGTAAAGGAATTGAAAGGAAACAAAAAGGTATCCACGCGCCAACCAATGAAATTCGTTCCCGGTTATTTCTTCAGCCTTCTTTCAACATTTGCTCGACTCCCTTTGTCCTGAAGAAATCGGTTCACTCTTCAGTGTGAAGTCAAGATTTATTCAACGGGTATATAGTAGCTCGTTGCCCCCGGTGTAGATTCGTTCCCACACGGTCATGCGCACGGAACAGACGAGATCGATTGTGATTCCGGCCGTGATAGGCTGATAGACCCTGATCGCGAGTCCATTGGTTCAACTGTCATCCAATACAAACGAAATATCCGGGGTCCGGACGCCCACTGACCGGGCCCTGGTCGGTCACCAGAACACTGTCCTTTATACGGACGCTACGAAGAGAAACACTCTTACCCGGCTTCTGAGCGCTGAAGCGCTGAACCCCTGGCCAGGTCACTGCAAAATATGAACTGCCACATCAGGAAAACGGCTAAAAACTTATCTCAACTTGTCTGACTTATGTTGATGGTATTACGCGTTCCCTCGAGTCTCTCATGTGGCGCAACCCGCGCCTCGTGCCTTCTCGTAGTGTATTACTATAACTCCCATCAATGTCATCACTTTTAATCCAACTTGTTTCGAACTTTTCTCACGCTCCACAGGCACCCTTGCATGGCGGTGGGTAGTGCCTCTCCTGACTTCCACCCCTCTAAGACTCGCGTAGGGCACCAATTTGTGCGTGAAATTGAGGACCAGGTTTTACTGGTGCTTATTCCCGAAGTACAGTTGGAACTTTGAAGATACAGAGGCGGGTCCTTGAAATCCTACAGGTTGAATGGGGCCGGAAGCCGCCAGAGCATGCCGCATTGGGCATCCTGTATTCTTCGCTTCCGCTGCTCCGTGACTTCCCCACTAGCTCCATCCATTGTGAGATCGCTGCGAAAATATTTTATGTGTTGATTACGGTTCGCTGATGGAAAAGGGGCCCAGTCCCCTGTTCGTTAACTGTAATAGTTGATGCAAGTTCCACTGCATCAACAGGCACGTTGCGGCTCTTTTCCTCGACCTCCGTCCGCTGTGATTGAACCTCCCAATCACCCTTGGCCCTGGCGCTGGAGCTGAGCTCCTGAATTATAAATGTATCCATTCCTACCCAGGGAGGTACATACTTCCCCACTCCCCCCCCTGCGCGCAGGGGTAACATCATGTTCGCTGGGTTAGGTTTAATCTCTTTTGCCCTCGCTAGCTCTACTCTCGCCACACCAAATCAAGGACCAGTGGTTAGACTGGATAATGCGGTCGGCCACTGACTCTTAGTATCTATCCGATGGGTACTGATATATCGCGTAACCTGAAGGATTTCGTAGGTTTGACCAACGGAAGCTTGACCAGTTTTTTGGGCATCCCTTTCGCGAAACCACCGTATGCATCACCTACCTCGACCCATCTCTATCACTTCTTGACCCTGGCCTAGTACAGGAAACAGGCGTTTCTCTCTTCCTGAATCTAACGACCCGTATAGCGGAACGTTCAACGTGACTTCATACGGGCCGAGTTGTCCACAAAAGGACCTCCACTTCGTGCCGCCTGAGGGACTAGATCCACAAACATTGCAGTTTCTCCTCGCCTTGTCAGGTACCGGCCAGGGTCCTGAGAGTGAAGACTGTACGCGCGCCCATCCCCTATATTTCTCCGGACTTAACCCACGATCATAGGTTTAACCCTGAACGTAATCACACCTGCTAATACTGATCCTGAGACCAAGTTACCGGTTGTGGTCGTGAGTTATGCACTGGCCACACTGTGATGACATGACTTACCACATTCACAGTGGATCTACGGCGGAGGGTTCCAGGTCGGAACGACTGTAGGGTAATGTCATACTTACTATCCTGTCGAGGCGCTCAACCGGCTGACCACCAATTCAAGTATAACTGGAGATCCGATCGTAGCTCATTCGATCGAGCTTGGCAAACCTATCATATATGTGAGCATGAACTACAGGTAAATTCTCGATCTTCTACCCGACGCAACTCGGCTCTGAGTCGGTGATTACGATAGGCTTTCTGGTGGGTCCAGTTTGAAGGTTACCTTGCGCTACCGCTAATTGGCAACATTAGCCTTCGGATTTTTAGGGGGCAGGGAGGCTAAGGACGCTGGTGTTACTAATGCTGGTTTGCATGATCGTAAGTCCTAGTCGTCCAACGCCTTTACAAGGCCAACTCCTCCCCGCTAGAGCGTCAAGCCCTGAGATGGGTTCAAAAACACATCGCCGCGTTCGGCGGTGATCCTGAGAAGGTTACAATGTGAGTCCTGGTTTCGTTCTCCGTCGAACATCCCGCCAACCGGACGTTACCAAAGCTGGGGAGAATCTGCCGGCGCGATTTCAGCCGCCCTTCAAATGGTCACGAACGGAGGAGACACCGAAGGTCTCTTCCGTGGTGCGTTCATGCAGTCCGGTGCGGTGATGGCCAATGGAGACGTTACCCTCGGTCAGCAAGACTACGACGACCTAGTTCGAGCAGCCGGATGCGCTGGAGTTGAAGACACCTTGGGATGCCTACGACAGGTACCTTTTTCGGTGTTGAAAGCGGCTGTGGACATGGCGCAAGGGTTCTACTCCTACCGGGTTTGTCACGATTCCCCAACCCGTCGAGCACAGTTACGAACCCTATTTGCAGTCGGCGAATCTTGCCTGGGTTCCGAGGGCGGATGGGATGTTCCTCAAAGCCCCACCTCAACAGTTGGTATTACGGGGCAGCGTCTCCAATATTCCGTTCGTCACAGGTAACAAAAGTGCCAAATTTTTATGTTCCCCCGTTGATAGGCCGATCTTCAGGCGACTGCGACGACGAAGGAACTCTTTTCTCCTTATTCAGCCTCAACGTTACGTGAGTAAATTTGTTGACGTGATGTAACGCCTCCTGATCACTCCATACTCCAGGACGGATGCGCAGTTCGAGGAGTACATCCGTGGTAACTACTTCTCAAAAGCAAGTAGCGATGAATTCCGAGAGCTCGTCGACCAGTATCCTTCTGGTAAGTTTTGGGCCATTTCCGCGGTCACTATCTGCATTGTACAAGATGTTACTCAGGGGTCTCCGTATGGCACGGGTCCTCTCAACGCTTTGACGCCACAATTCAAGAGGATTGCGTCTATCCAGGGAGATATAGTATTCCAAGGTCCCAGAAGGTTTTTCCTAGATCATCTAGCGGACAAACGGCACGCTTGGTCTTTTGGTAACAACTCCTTCCGTCTCCTTATCCATCCCCCCGTCTCATGCTCCTACTCTAGTGAGCAACACCACTAAATCTATGCCTGCCCTCGGTTCTGTAAGCAAAATTCTTACCCATTTCCTCGCCCACTCGATCCACTAACTCTTGTGGTGCTAGGCGCATGTCACGGACGTGTTTGATATTTACGGAGGAAGTCCTCTGACAACATCCCTAATCAATTTCGTCAACCACCTTGACCCTAACGGAGAATCGGGGAACCAGTGGCCCAGATACTCCCTGCATGACCCGAAGAACTTCGTCTTCGGACCGGGGACCACCTCCGTCCAGGGTGACACTTACAGGAAGAAGGCTATCTCTGTGCTGAACGCTGTGCTTCTTCGACATCCTACTTAAGGATTACCGATATCCAGGCCAATAGATCCTATGTCGCTCCCGGACACTCCTAACAAATCTTAAACAACGATTAAATAGTTGTCGGTTGCATACCCTCACGAGGTGCAATTGTAAAATGAACTAAAATGGACGGACAGTGCATAGCAAAAGGAAGATGAAGCAGGAACCATATAAGTAGTATGACTTTACATTATGTCAAAGTCCGTAAGCTTCCCGCCCGGAGTGTAACAATAAGTTGGGGTACTTCGAGTCCGCTGTGCGACCATCCAACGACAAGGCCGCCGACAGGAGTGGGGACGGTCCGCACCTCTGAAGATTCGCTTGAAAATTAGCATGAACCCCCCCAATAATCCCTCTCAAACACCGCAGCGATTCGTTCTCAGCGTGCGAGCACACTCCAATACGCACGTCAATGGTATCCAAAGCCCTTTTCCAAGAGATCTGATTGGCGCCTCGGTCAGTGTCTTGCTCGTCCTTAGGAAGACCGCTAGGGTACGTACCCCGGTTAAAACGTCGAAGTACGAATAAACTTCGACATGCACCTCACGAGAGAGGTCTCCGAGTCTGTCCAAGGTCTGATCACACAGATCGCTCATCGAACTCCTCGACGTCGGTTCCCTTTGACTGATGAGATGGCTCAGGGCTGCCAGATGTCCCAGACACGTAACACAGCAGGCCCAAATCGTCTCAACGCCGCCGCTGTCCTCCAGCTCGGTAAATCGTTGTAAGTTCCGCATCAGAGTGTTGGAAAATTTGTCCAGGGCGAAAACCAACCGGCGGCATGACTCCCGTTGACCTTTCGTGTCCTCAACGGCTAAAGGTAATACACATCAGTCGGAACTCAAAGTGAAACGTTCAAGCTAACCGTACGGTTGGTGGGGTGGGAATCCAGAACCAGGGTGGCATCCCTGGTCAGCAGAATACTCTGTGTCCGCATGGTCAACGGACACAGATCAAATAGATGTGGGTATGCTTGCTAGACCACATCGCTAAGTCCCCTTTGAGCCATACAACAAATTGTTCCCACCTGGAAGTCCTGCCGAAATTCCCGCTCAATTTTTGTCGTCCTCTTCGGCACCAGCCCACCCAACGCCAGGTAAAAATAAATTTCCAGGTATATGGTTTGCGAGAGCACCGCAGCTTCCTCGCGGACTTGCTCCGATAATTCAGGGGGGCGTCCGTACGCTGGCAGAAACTGGAGGTTCCCTTTGTCGATGAACTCGCACACCTTCAGGAAGTAGAACTGGGCGTTTAAAGTCCACCCCATAATGACGAGAGAATACACGAAGAAGAGCAGCCCTTGGGCGAAAAGCCTCTGGTCGTTGATTTTTTGCACTTCAATGAGGGTTTCCCAAGCTTTCTGGCTGTGCACCGCTAGCAGTCGAGCCATAGTGGGTGATTCGTCAAGGGCCCCGCAAAGATGCGTCCCGATCACCTGGCTACCGTATACGAAGTATCGATTGACCACAGTGTTGGAGGTATCTCCACGGAAGAGGGCATCCTGTTTCTCCGCTGCGAAGTAAACCCCTAGTTTGTTCATTTGACGTAGCGACCCCAAGCGTCTAGTACATTATAATTTAGTTCCCGCTACCCGGTAAAAACCCGGAAACCGAAAAAGCACGCACAAGGTCATGTCAAGGTCGCCCCCGGCGATAGGGGAAATCTGCACGCGCTCCGGCGGTATGAGCGATAGCGGTACCTGGAGGGGTCGGGGTATTGTTCGGAAATGAATGGATGGGAGAACCGTGAAGGAGGACACGGTAGGACGTGGGACATAATCCGCGGTGTCATGGGTGTGCTGCATAACCGAGATATCTGACGAAGGACCCAGCACTGCCATACTGTGTATGCGGGACGAGGGCACCTGGGGTCGCTCATAGGAAGCGAGAGGTGGGAGAGGGAAAGAAGTAGATTCGCTGGAATTTGACCAAGCGAGGAGGGGGGTGCTTGGTGGGCATGCCAGATATTCGGAAAATGAGAATCCAACGCCGGGCGGTTTGGAAGGTAACGCGCGGACGCTTAGACGACGAGGGGCGGTATCACGCGAAACAGGAAGCGCGCCGGCGCTGGCACGATAGGATCGCTGCCATGGTTCATACATGCACCCATCGCCAATTTTCCAGTTTAAACATGCCATACAGGGCCGTTTGCCGTCACATCTCTGGTGGGGTGAGATGAGCCCCCGCGACCTAGATCCGACTTTGATGTAAGACCACTCACTGTCTTCCTCCGCCTGACGGCAAGAGAGAGAAGGGTGTTCGCGTCAGTTCCACGTGCTCCCTTCGGAAGAGTATTCGCGGTGACTGACCGACAGGGGACACACGCCTGACCCATGCGTAGGGTGGTTCCAGGGCCCCTTTTCTCCTTCAAACTGTACCTACAATCTTCGATCCCTTTATCCATACATCTGGCACAACGCGGGGTGCCCGGAATACATCTCTTCAAGCGGCCAAGAGGGAGATAGCGAGAAATTGTATTCGGGTAACGGTTGATGAGATTCGACTTTCTAACGCAAGACGAGATGGATTTACCACTTTCCGAGCTCTGTAAAGACGTCGATATCACGGGTCAATCTTTACGGAAGATGGAACATCGGAACATCGCTCACCTACACTCCCCGCACGCACCACCGTGTGGGCCAAAAATTCCTGGTGTCCTAGTGGCCATCGGAGTGTAAGGGGAGCTATCCGCAGGGATGGGGAGACTACTTACATAATGGCGACAAACCCGAACGTTCAGCTTTCGGGCGCTCACTGTGCTGAATGGAAGGCGGAAGTTACCGAAGTGAAGTGTCTTGTCGCCAACGCAATCAATTCACTCAAACCCTGCAAGCTTACAGCTATTTGCGTTTCGATAGACCACCTCTGTACAGAATTCGTTGTTTATCTATTGATCGTGTTGGAGCCTGGCAGCCCGGCATTGCGGCATCAACCGGCCCCGACTCCGGGTCCCAGCGGGCTGGT
>Ga0307511_10001600_pt1 | contig 24030 bp, 25 predicted proteins | sample 13_EM_MG_FD_200266 | JGI IMG/M metagenome (GOLD analysis project Ga0307511, IMG submission 200266) | Populus trichocarpa ectomycorrhiza microbial communities from riparian zone in the Pacific Northwest, United States - 13_EM | ecosystem: Host-associated > Plants > Roots > Unclassified | place... | reverse complement strand
CCCCCGCTATACCCCCACTAACCAGACTGCCGGTATACCCGGTACCTGTACTGGTACCCCCTCTTTGTGTAGAAAGTACCGCGAAGGCAGGGATCGGCCCACGTGACCAGGAAGTCTTTGTCGGCAACAACTTGACTGGGTATCTAATTGAACTTTATCTGGTGCCGCAGGCCACAAAGCCATGTGCGACGGGTGCCAAGATTTCTATCGTTCCGCAAACTCAACTCAAAGCTGATCTCCAGCTTCTGTCCTAGAAACGCTCTTCGTTCAACAGACTCCTATATCACTGCCCCCCAAGTGCCTTTGTACGAGGCATTGAGGCCATATCTTTACCCCCATCGGCCGCTGCATCACCTCCAAACTGGCAACAAATACTAACATGGCTGCCACGGCCCCACAAGCCACTGGTACCGCAGGAAATGAGGTCGTATTGCAACAGCTCACATCATGGTACTCCAACATACCTTCGATGCGTATGGACATACACGGTGACTTTGCGGGTTCAGAACTCTTTCTAGTTGAAGGTGATACCTTGGTGAGGCATGCACTCACTTCTGCTGCCACTGAGGGGGCTGCAGTGGATATGGGGGGTAAGGAATCCTTGTAGAGCTGCAATTCTCAATTCTATCAGTGGAAACCTGGTTAACCATGTCCTTGATTGCTTGCAGATGGATGGCAGATTCTCCATGCAGTTGCCACTGTGGAAAACTTTCTGGCAAATCTGAAGAAGAGGGGTTGTCGGTTCCAAGTTGTGTTTTTCGATTGTAAGCTTTCACCCTTCTCCAATTACAATTTTGCAAATTTTGCAGTGCTTTCCAAACTAACTGGGCCAAATAGCACATAAGCAACTCAGCGTCCCATCGCAACCAATCTCCAATTCCGAAAATCGATACAAATACCTTGTTGCTCGGGGGTCTATTCTACAACACCTGCTCTCCAATGCGGAGAGCGAACATTTCGGGAAGGCTGTATACACCTTCGACAACACTACAGATGGCGAGTTTGACAAGTTCCTTGACAGGCAAAGGCCCTACTTCATTATGTGCCATGATCATGGCCTATTGCCACCCCCAGTCTCTGCTCCACCTGCCATAGATGGGACTGGAACTAAGCATGATTCAGGCAATGGGGCAATTTCAGGAGCCTCAGAAGATGCCGAGAAAACAGTACTACTATCTTTCATTTGGCATGTCATGAATTTGGGATACACGGTGGGGTTGACGAATGAAGTTGAATTCTTAGACTCGAAGGTATGCTTCTAACCTTCACCCTGCTCGTGCTAAATGGGCTAACATAATTTATTCTTTAGGTATTCACTCACATCATTGCTCCATGGGAGATTGAGCAAAATAAGCCTCTCTTTTGCAATCTTACGTCGTCCATTCCAATACTTGCGGAGCCGCCTCCCCGAGTCAGTTCGGACTCTAAGTCTCTACTTACGGCAGAATCTATCAAAGGATTAACTGCTGTAGAGATACTCAGCGTTCTGGGGCTTCGGGATCTATGGTTGTCGGCTGGTGACCACAAAGAGATCGTGGCCAAATATGGGGCTCGTTATCTCCTTCATACAACACTTCTCACAGATCTATCTCTTGCTCAGCGACATTTACCATCAGTATATTTGGCCGAAGGAGACAAGGAGGTTGCGGGCTTCCTCCAGGTTCTTGGTGGAGAATTCCTAGAGCTATTGAGTGATAATGAAGTCACCTCTGAACTACGGAAGCGCAAGGGTGGTGTTGGAGATTTCGTTGATGGACGACTATTCCGCAATGTTGTTGCTAGTAGTGTTAGTGAGAGTCTGCATGAGCTGCTGGAGCAATGTCCGGAGCAGACAAGAGAACATTACAAAGCTCTCAGATCAGCCCTGCTTGACGTTACCGAACAGCAATTTCCGCTACTTGAGGACAAATTGGATTTGCAGGTAACTTTCCTTGATCCACCACCACAGCCAAAACCGGATACCCTTCAGGTTCTCCCATTTTCCAATCCCGTCTTCGAGCAGTATCTCAAAGATGTCAACCTGCCTACCGATCCCACCTCGCCTTCCCAAACGCGCTACGAGAAAACCATCTATGAGACTTTCATTTCCGATGCGGCAATGAGGAAGCTGAAGAGGGGCAAAGCGGGCCCAACGGAGAATTATAGGCCGAGTGAGAAAAAGAAATGGTGGCAATTGAAGGGAGACCAGATATACCAAGCTGACATGCTCAAGTATGCATTGAGTCTGTCTGGAACGGGTGGGGTCGGGCTAGCACCGGAAAGGATTATCACTACAAGCCCTAGCGACCGCAAGAAAGTAGAAGCAGCTCCAGCACCAAGTGCATCAGACAAAAAAGAAATTGCCGGGAAAAATAAGAATGTGAAGGCAAACCCCAAAGCTGGCGCCAAGGTCAGCAAGGCTGCGGAGATCAAAGCCGCTAACGCTGCTTTGATGGCTGCAAAGGCAGGAAAGAAGGCACCCGATGTATGGAAACAGTTTTACACCGCCGAGGTTGCATCTTCTAGGACAGACCGTGCCAGGGTGGTGGTGTTGACGAATTTCATTTTGAAGTCGGCAGATGAGAATTACACGGTCGAAGCAAGGTTGTTCAAGTGCTCCTATCTCCTCAACATATGGAGAGATGAATACTGTTCCGCGGCAGAAAGAGCAAAGGAAGGCTACGAGATTGTGGCATTGCTGTTTAGTGAAGCAACGAAAATTGTCACAAGCTCAGCACTCTCAAAGCAAATTAGGGCACATATTGATACATTGTTTGCTGTATTGGGATTTTCGACCCTTCCAGTGCCCGAGGGGACACCCGCTCTACCTTCGAAGCCACTGACTATCACTCCCCCACCGGTTCCAACTGGCGCCGCTGCATCGAAGACCAGAGTCGGAATTACTTCACTCGAGTTCCAGCTCCAGTATTGTGGACCTTATATGGACCGTAATCTGGACTCCTCTAAAGACGACAGGGTGAGATTCAGCCCGGACAGGTGGCAGGTGAGCGTTCTTGACGCACTTGATGCGGACAAGTCCGTCTTTGTTATAGCTCCAACCTCCGCTGGTAAAACATTTATTGCGTACTATGCGATGGAAAAAATCCTCCGGCACAGTGATGATGATATATTGGTATATGTTGCGCCAACGAAAGCATTGGTATGTCGCCTACAAAGGATTCTGCATTTCTAACTATTTTCCGAGTATATTTTAACATCATTCTAGGTCAATCAAATTGCTGCGGAATTACAGGCTCGATTCGCGAAAGAGTATCCGAAACAAATTGGTAAAACAGTGTGGGCCATCCATACAGGAGACTATAGTATCAACAACCCACAGAAATGTCAGATTCTCGTCACTGTTCCGCATATCCTTCAAATTATGCTCTTGTCCCCTGCACATGCAGCGACATGGACACCACGAATTAAGAGAATTATTCTTGATGAAGTCCATTGTATTGGGCAGAGTGAGGATGGGGCTGTGTGGGAACAGCTCTTGTTGCTCGCTCCGTGCCCTATTATTGCATTGTCAGCGACAGTGGGTAACCCGGAGGAGTTCCATCAATGGTTACAAGTGACGCAAGCTGGACTGCAATGGAAAGGAACGTCAGAGAAAAGGGATAAGGGTAAGGGGATTGAGGTGGTGATGATTCACCATAAGCACAGGTACAACAATCTCCGGACGTTTTACTACAAAAGATTGCCCGACCAGGAGCAGAAACCATTTGAAGGGCTAGTGCAACCCAAAGTTTACTCCCTTGGTCTGGCAGACTTGGAGTCTTCAAAGAGCTTCAAGCACTTGCATCCAGTGGCCGCGCTAGGAGATGACGCTGGTAGTGGGGTACCGGAAGACTTATCGCTGGAGTCAAGGGATTGCTATGCACTCTATAAGGTCATGGAGAAGGCTCAAACCAAGGAATATCCCTTGCCAGCGAAGCTTGCACCAGGCAAAGCATGGTTCCCAGAGGTTGTTAGAAAAGCAGATGTAATCGCTTGGGAATCGGAGTTGAAACAGGTGCTGAAGGAGTGGATGGTCAATGCTAAAGCACAATTTTTAGGAGTTGTGGAATTATTGAGAGGCGGAGATGCTGGCCCAGAGAAGACCGAAGAACAATCTAAATCTGCAGGAGCTGTGGGTGAAGCTCAGAAGCAGGAGATGGAGCATAGCGGAGAGGCAGAGAACGAACAGGAGGAGCCCGAGGAGAGTAATCAGCTAGCCCTTAGCGGAAATCAGCTCTCGCCCACACAAGAACGAGCGGTGAATGAGACTCTGGATCTGTTGAGCAAGCTTCACACCATGAATGCCTTACCTGCTCTTCTCTTCAGCTATGATCGCTCGATGTGCGATACTCTCTGTTTAAGGCTCGTCAAACAACTCGTCGAGCATGAGAAACAGTGGCGCGAGAGCAGCAAGGAGTGGAAAAAGAAGGTCGCAGAGAAAGAGCTATATATGAAGCGAAAGGAAGAGGCCGACCGCAGGTCAGGCAAGGTGAAGAAAGTGGTGAAGAAGAAAGGTGGAGAAGACGAGCAGGACGATATGAAAGAGCAGAAGGACATGGATAGCAGAGGAGATGATGCATCTGCGGCAATTGCTGCATTTGACCCGGAGGCGCCAAGCGAACAGTTCTCGTTTGCTGGAAGAAGAAATATCTCGAAGGAAGACTTGGAGGTTGATCTAGCAAAGTTGAAACGAGCAGAGGTTGGGGATGAATTTATTGAGGGTTTGAGACGAGGTGTGGGAGTTCATCATGCTGGGCTGTCACGACCGTTAAGGGAATGGTAAGTCTTTCTTTGCTGTCCATTTGCTAAGGTATTTTGACTTACTGGTTTGGCGCTAGTGTTGAACGTCTCTTCCGTAAAGGGTACCTCCGGGTGGTGATTGCAACTGGTACACTGTCTTTGGGTATCAACATGCCTTGTGCAACGGTTGTGTTTGTCACAGACGACGCCAGTCTTACCCCACTCAACTTCCGACAAGCTGCTGGTCGTGCTGGTCGTCGTGGCTTCGATCTCCTCGGTAATGTAATTTTCCATGGGCTTCCGCTGGAACGTACACGACGTCTCATAAACAGCAATTTACCCTCCCTTATGGGACACTTTCCCACTAGTACCACACTGATTTTGCGCCTATTTACCTTACTTCATGGGTCAAATAATGCCCCTCCCGCAATATCAACTGTCAATTCCCTTTTATCTCAAACCCGAATATCCCTTGGTAGTGGCGGCGAGGACTTTAGAGACCAAGTCATCCATCACATCCGCTTTTCGATTGAGTACCTCCGACGGATGAACCTCCTCAGTTCCACTGGCGAACCGACGAATTTTGCGGCGCTGACAGCTCATCTGTATTATACTGAACCAAGCAACTTCCTATTTAATGCTCTCATGCGGGAAGGAGTTTTTCACAATATTTGTGCACCACTCTCGGTTCCCAGCAAAGAAAATGTCGATCCAGAGGTACTTACACTGGAGGTGAACAGGAAACTACTCACTGTTCTGGCTCACATATTCGGGAGAGTACCTTTCCGAAAGTCGGATAATGTGGAGTTGTGGGGGGCGAATTCAAGGTCGGTGGTGCTGTTGCCGGATTTACCACAAGATGCTGCGGAAGTTCTGAGGAAGCATAACGAAGAGTCATTGAGGGTTTTCTCGAAGTATGTTGTGACGTATGCAGCACTGCATAAGCAAGGGAAGAAGGCCGATACCCTTCCATACAGCGAAAAGGCATTTGGAGCAAAGACTGAGGTTCCTACGCCTCAGTTCCTTAGGCCCCTAGAGCCTGTTTGTGCGAGATCACCGTTTGTGGCTTTATCTGGATATTCGGACGCGTTCATGTCAATCCCAGAGTTGGATTCCACTTGTCGGGATGATATATTGCTCGAAGCTTCAGGCCTACCTTACCTTGCCGTCGATGGTGTCAGGCTTAACGCATACATCTATGACTTCCTCGAACACGGAAGTTTGAATGAACTGGTTGTTGCAAATCATATCAAGAAGGGCGAGATTTGGTTTATGTTGAATGATTTCAGTATGGCATTGGCTACTATAATCACTACGTTGAAGAACCTTGTTAGTGTAGGGCCTGAGGGGGAGATGCGCATGGGTGATGTTGCCGTTGGGCGTGGTATTGGGGAGGATATCCTTGAGGAAGTAATAGCCGCTGCGGAAACCGATGTGGGAGGAAATGTAACCACGCCGTCCACCACAAAGTTGCCCATCGGGAGGAGGAAAACAAAAGCGAGCTGGGATGATGAGGATGCGGGAGATGTTGGTACCACGGGACCTGATGGGGATGAGGAAGGAGATGAGGATGAGGAGATCTTTGGAGATGGAGAGGGGGATACAGATAGGCAGGCGCTGTTGAAGGTATTGAAAGGGTTTGTGAATTTGCAGCAGGAGTTTAATGATAAGTTCAGAGCGACGTTTGCAACAAAGAAGGATGCACAGAGGGCAAGGAGGAAACTTTTGGATGCGCAGAGGGCGGCGAATCCGACGTTGGTGAAGGAAAAGAAGCCGAGATTGAGGTTGAGGTAGAGGGTCTTTTAGGGATGAGTGGATATGGATCGGTTTGCTGTTTGTAGTTTTTGCTGCTTCATAAGGAAAGGGATTACCATGTGGCTCTATAGCTTGCTTGAAATACAACAATATTTGCTGTCTTGCACAAATTTGGGTTCCGTCAGCTTCCGGCATCGCTTCGTCATTCATTTGTGTTTGTGGCGAGAGTGAGCTGGATGTGAGAAGTGCAATCATAGGAATCTAGGAGGTCCCAGCCACTTATTCGAAGCCAGTGACATAACTGACGGACTGAGTGACCAAAGAAACCGACGCTTTAACAAAAGCACTACATAGTCTATGCAACTCGACTACCATCGATGGAACCTATATGAGCAATTGCTACCGGTATTCTGGAAATAAAATAGGTAATGCCATGGCTACCAGTACTGGCCACACTACCGAAGGGAGGGATTGGCGCCGTCGTCGTCGCCGTGGAGGTGGTAGTGGTAACATGCAGTTCTACGTGCTGATAGAGCAAAATAGTTTGTGTTTTTGAGTCCAAGTTGGAAGGAATTCCGAGTACGTCAGAGCGGGGGGAGCGGGGGGGGAATAGTTTAGTAAAGGGTCAAGAGTCTATCTGTCTTTGTATATATATTCATATATATATATAGAGAGAGAAGGGTAATGTATTTTGAGTAGGATCAAGAGTTCAAGATAATAGCCAAGCTCAGGGTTCAGGGTAATAGTTAGTCAACTTAACTTAGCCCGTGTGCTCCCTATACAACACCCCCCCTCCTCCCATGTACGACTGTGTGCCACATTCCAACGTTAATATAAGTAAAGAAAAAGCAGAATACCCCAGAAATGAACAGAAACCAAAAGCGATTCGAAAAATTCATTGATCAACGATTCCGTTCCATCCAATTTCACGCGCTAAGAAAGTACACAGGTACAAATAAAAGAGGTTTCTAGTGGCACAGGCCTAAGGGAGAGCGGGCGGGTAGGTCAGAGGATTTACCGCTCACAACACAATATCGCAGGCAGCACATCACACCACCGCACCGCACAGTGATAGTAGCTTGAGGTCCAGGTGAGTTTTATTCCAAATGAACGAGCTATGCTAATGATATATAGATTATAAGAAAGTGAGTGGATCCAGGTTTCCTCTAGGTTTAAGCTTCGAAGCCCTTCTGCATTCAAAGCCACAACTTTTCAGTACCAACAAGACAAGATTATAGAGGCCAGCACCCAGTATGGAAAAAGGAGGAGAAGGAATAGAAAGAGTTTTGAAGGGGTACAAATATGTGAGATAATAATATAAGAGTTCCATGATGACATGAGCAGGTGGGTATGTGTTGATTGGCCCAGCGCTGCAGCCGTGGTGGACTACTTAATGGCGAGTGAGCTCCTTCTGCAGTAATACAAGCCCCATGAGTGGGATATCCCACTCGGTTTCAGCCATTTCGGTAAGGGTGGTAGGTCTGTGGATATTGGTCTGAATTCTGGATTTAGGCAGGAGCTTGGGATTCTCGATAGGATTCAAATCAAGTGATGACGCTGACCACCCAAGTCGAAATGGAGCTATGCCGAGTCCCTCCTGTGCAGTATGGGAGGTTCGAGCTCTGTGAACGGGGGGTATTGTCTTCCATGAAGCTCGATGTGAGCTGCTCGGGTGTGGTGGAAGAAAGGCCCCATGGCGGATTGCAAAATATGGCCAACATAGCCTTGGCCGGTGATGTTGTCCCAGTCGGTTGAGTTCCAGATAAAAAGTGGTCCGGTACGGGGTCCAACACTTGATCCCCAAACAATGATACTGGGTTCCTTGTTGCACTTCGACATTAAACAATCAAGGCTAAATTCCCCATTAGAAACATGAGTCACCCACGCATTAACAATAACGTCACCAACTCGGAATGCAGTCTCATCAGTCCAAATGCCAGTCAGCAACTAGCCAATCTTGATGTGCAAGACACCACCCAAGACGACGTTGTTTTGCTTGTTCACTCAACCAAGGCTTGACACGAGCAGTATGTTGGTGATATCCTTCTGCCTCAAATGCTCGCCACACTGTATCTTCTGAGGCTTGGATTCTGACGAGTTCGGTAATTGCAAAATAAGGCATATGACAATGTAGTACAGATTGTTGTTAGGAATGCAGTAAGGGGTCGGGATTTGTGCTTGCGAGGGGCAGCCGGATGAGAGAGAATATAGGTGACAGTACGTCGCGGAATGGAAGTTGTCTGCGAGATATCGCGGTAGACCAATTGACGAACTTAGCAAGAAATTGTACTTCGTAGCGTTGCTTGCATGTGGTATTGCTTAAGAGGCATTAATCATACTGTGAAGAGCTAGAGCTATTCATCAAGTTGCTTGTGCTTATATGCTTTCAATTACCGTTGAAAATACAAGATCTATATTCACACCATCATTTTACTGTCATTACGATCTCATCCTCAGGCTGCTGACGTCTGATGCTCTACTCTGCCTTGTTTATTTTCTGAACTTTCCGTATATTGATATTATCGTGAGTATCACACAGTTTATCAGTCGGTCTACATCATCACGAGATCCACTGCAACATTCCCAGCTTGAGCATAGCGCTCATATTGGTGCCTATGCCGATACCCTTGCCATGTCACAGTGCCTAGCAATTATGGAGCTGGATATGCGCTGTGCAGGAGTAATTGCAGGGTGGCAGGTGGTAGGCTGAAAACTAGCAGAGTTTTAATGGTCTGGGTCTTTCGTTACCCTGAAGTTGACTCATGTTATCTAGAGGTAAACTCAAAAAAAACCACTCCGCGCAGTCACGGCCAAGGTTGAAGGCATGTCACCCACACGTGAACGTCTCCAATATCTAGGTCAGCCATTTCCTACCCCCTAGCTTGTGCATATACTATATGTACATATCTGATCGAGAGAGTCCATGAGTGCGTGAATCCCCGTTTCCCTCACTAACTCAACGTTAGGTTGTCATAATTTGTGTCATTATAATTCATGCTCTACAATCCACATGCACAACTAATTTCAGGTACGTCGACTTTAGGCAAGGGATGAGTCAAAATATGCAACATGGAGTAACTACTTCCAAACCTAGACCAATTCGGGGACTTCAACTTTCCTCTTCCCTCTTCCCCTCCTACATTTGTTTCGTTGTAAAACTAGATACGCAATTGGACAATTGAGACAAGTAATAATCTGGAGAACGCAGAGCTCAGCCTTGAGAAAAATATTACCTACAATGAGAATTAAGTAAAATGATATTAAATGGACCTGTTATAAAGCTCATTGCATCTAACGAAAGCTGTTGCAGGGCTTTCACCCCCTATGACGATAGACCTGCATATATACTAACATTCCCCCAAGTTGAGCCATTTGGCCGAGATAGATACTGGTAGTCTAGAGGTCTCCGTAGCGATATATATGGATACTACTAGGTATTAAAATCTGCGTATATAGTTTCACGTCGGAGAAGGACTGTGTAACCCTACCTGCAGCTGTAATTGCGGGTCAATCCAGCAGCATGAATCAATCACCGCCATCATACATACTTACCCCACACTTATTCTGGCAGGTGCGGGAGGCGGTTGGGAAGATCATCCGCTCTGGATCGAGATTAGCAAGCTGATCTCCCTTCTGTGCATATATGGGAGAACATTGAACCCCAATTTGGGTTTCAATACGTAAGACCTCTAAGAACGGATGGAGCCTTAGAATAAGAGTTTGTCTTCGCACGTTTATGTCTCTCATTCAGTTTAGTCAGGTACTAATAGGGTATACTATCCAGGTGAGTATTATACTAATTGTTGAAGCTGAGGTCGTAAAATCCGGCTATCTATTATATATGCACACTGTACGATCCCGCAGGATCCCAAGCGCATGTCAGACGCAACGAATACCTTTTCCGGACAAGATACCCAGCCAACACTGCATGCGGAAATCTTCGTATTTGGGAAAAACTCATGCTCGTATTTCAGAGAAACAACTCGGATTGCATGCACACATACGGAATTCCGCAGTCGTTCTCTATACTACTCATTTGCCAGAGAGTAAGTCCGTCAGTTAGCATGTTACAGCCACAAACAGAGTCACTTGGCGGACTTACTTTCCGGTGGCATGTTTGAATTTCAATTGTAGCTACATATAAATCCCCAGCCCGGTATCTACTTGCTTCCAATAATTCACTCTCTGTAAACCCCAGCCTACTGCCATAGCTATCTTCTCACATACACAGCCCAAATTTGTCAGGCAAAGTCATGTCGTTTTCCGACTCCCTACCCGCCAGCTCGGTAGATCCAGAGCATGGATACACTGAAGATACTCCGGAAACAGACACCATCCCTCCTCCCCTCTCCCGTCGAGGGAGAAATACCATTCCCCGCTTGCGCCCGATTCTCGATCATACTGAACCCCCAATCTATATCCCGGGATATGCCAGTGCCCCCAGAGCTGACGATATCAACCTTATGACGGCGGAGAACTATCTCCTGCGCCCCCGCCTCGTTCCCAAATTTCTCGAATACCTCAACCGAGATTTTGACGCTGCAGATCTGAGCTATGTCTCTGGATTCGGTGGTGCGTCAGATCTCTTGTCGGGGCTGGCAAATCTCCTCAACAAGTACTTTTACCCTAAATCGGAGGTTGCCCCGAGCCACATCGCAACCGCGCCCGGAGCAAGCCACCTGCTACAGTCCGTGATGTATCATGTTTGTAATGAAGGGGAGGCTGTGATGATACAAATCCCCTACTGGCCTGGTTTTGATGAGGCATTGATACTGCGGGATGACCTGACAGCTGTGCATGTTGATGTACCATTCTGTGGCGAGGGTGCTGACCCTTTTGGGCCGGACATTGTGGCCAAGTATGAGGAAGCATTTAACAACTCGGAGAAAAAGATTACGGCAATGATTATCTGCAACCCGCAGAATCCCATAGCAGGGTACTACCCCGAGGAAACAATGAAAAAATTGTTGCTTTTTGCAAAGAAGCACAAGTTGCATGTGGTGGTGGATGAGTTATATGCCCTATCAGTGTTCAAACCAGGCCAGCTGGAGAATAGATTCCGCAGTGTATTGAGCATTGATTTGAATGAGTTGGGTATTAACCGTGGGATGGTTCACTTTGTGTATAGCTTTAGCAAGGACTTGAACTCGAGCGGTATTCGTTTGGTAAGTACTTTCATCTGCACTCGTGTGTTCCATTAGCCCCACTGTCCCATGCAGATACCAAACTAACTGAGGATTTCATCGGCATCCACGCAGGGTATCTTCGTCACCCAAGACAATGATGATCTTCGCACTGCCATCGCCGCACAACAGCAATCGAAACTCTCCTCCTTCACCAGCGTGGCTACTACGGGCCTGCTTCAAGACGAGGAATTTCTAGATGACATTATTCAAGACAACCCACAACTCCTCTTTAACAACTACGGCATCATCGAGAGCTTCTTGAGCTTCCACGAGATACGATACATCCCCGCCACTGCGGGAGTGTATGTGTTAGCGAATTTGCTCTCCATCACGGGGCGACCTATGACCTTCGAGGAGGAAGGCAAACTCAATACAGAATTTAACGGCAATCACGTTAGATTGAATATGGGAAAGAATTTTCACTGTACCAAGCCAGGGTGGTTTAGGATGATTTTTGCTGTGCCAAAGGAGAAATTGGTTGAAGGGCTGCAAAGGGTTGAGCAGGTTTTGGGGCTTAAGGGGTGGCCACCGAAGAAATATTAGAGAGACTCTAGTTTGAAATGGTATGTGTGGGGGGGTGATTATTGAGAGCCCGAGGGGATTATGGGCGAGACCAGGGAAGGTGCATATGCGCCTTGGGGAAAATGTTTATTAAGAAATGAAGAGCCATACTGGGTGCAATGACACTTGTGGCGTATTTACATGAAATTTTGTGGTCCGTGCTTCGTTCAGGTAGCATGGGTTTTCAGTCACATACCCCCTACAAAGGTGCAAATTATGTATGTAGAATTCAAATCGATCCCCCAACTATGCCTAGCCCTCAGATTGTGTTCAGCTGTAATATGACACTATATTACAGGGATACGCCTATTTATGTAGTACCTATGTACATGTATACAGCTGCAGCTGCAGCTGTAGCTTGATTAACCCCCCCCCCCAAACGATATCTAGTGTTCAATCACTGGCTCAAAATCAGAGAAGCCAATAGCTTATGTCAGCATAACGTAAAATGGACAGCTAGCATACGCAGGGGGACGCTATATGGGATCAATGCCGCCCATTGTGAGTAATATCATGTACGATTTTATCCCCCTTCCACCATTTCCTTTGCAACACCCTCTCTTCCTACCACCCCAGCTGGGCCTAATTCTCCCCGTGCAAACCTCCATGCATACATCTACTTATGCAACTTCTGGAATTTTGATTTTCAACTGCAAATCCCCACAGGCTTCTTGGCTAGATATAGTACGTACCACGATCCATATGCCCTACTTTTCTCATCCCCATAAATTCATTCAACTCCAAGTACTGAGTTCCCATTGCCATCACCCCTGCTTCTTCTTTTAGGTACTCGCATCATATCCCAAACCGCTAATAAGTTTCCAGAGAAAGCCCGTGACGGGATTGTCGCTTCGCTAAGTATGTGTATGGTCAATATTTTGGGTTATACAGCTTCGTGTTTGGTGATTATGTATAGTGGAACGGTTAGGAGGGGGTAGGCCTCCACTGTGAGAGGGAATGATCTGGTGGCTGCGTTAGGTGTTGAAATTTCTCTTCTACTTTGCCTATTGCAATTGACTTCTCCGTTTCGTTGGGGGGGGAGGCCAGTCGAGAAGCACCCAGAGGATTGGGAGCGAGGAAAGGTTTGTGTTACATCGGCCTGGCGAAGTGGCACCAAGAAAATTATATTTGGGAAGAGTTCAGTTTTACGGGAGAGTGATACGGTAGGGTTATATATTTTCCGGCCGGAAAAAGGTACTGCTTAGGATGCAACATATGTACCAACGCCACAAAGAGGTAGACGCTTATACTAACTACTAGGCACATGTGCTTTCCTGATCATTGCTTTCTCTTGGCCACTTCTACGTGCAAGTAGAGCTATACGAGGCTGAGAGACGAGATACTTTATGTGAGTCCTTTATCTGTCATTGAGGTGACTAGAAGCCTTAGGGCTACGACTTATAGTGGTGGGAGTGGCTTGATGTGGCATGTTTAGAAATATAGCACTAAAATTGTCTGTTCAATATCATGGCCAACCATGTGGCCTAAGCCAGCTATGGCCTGAATACGGCCCTATAACTAGAAGCCCCAGAGCCGTACAGCTAATACTCCACCCCACCTTACAACATCACATGAGCACCTGAATACTGAATACACAATCCGACCCACATCTATACTTATAACTGCAGCTTGCCTTTACACATACACATACATACATCTGGAATACATAGAATGCCTCGCCAAGCGAAGAGCCCAAAGAAACCCAAGAAGCCCGGTAAGCAAGGGCCACTTAGTGTTGCAGTTATTGTTGCTTCTTCAAGAGTTACACGCCAGCGTGTGAACTGGCAGACGCGTCTACATTTACCAGCAGCTAGTGTTGTGGTCCCGCCGGCGCCTGCTGGGCCAAGACCACAGCTGTCTCCACAAGCCCCCTTTAATTCAACAGCCGCGGCACACCGTGCAGCACAGGCTGCGCGAGCGGCGGCCTTGACAGCACAAGATGCATGGGATATCCAACAACAAGCACATGATAATGCGGTAGCGCATAATAATGGTCAGCGACGAAGTGGGCGGGCTAGGACAAAGCCCAAAAGACTAATAGACGAGAAGGAGTGAGGTTTTGCTACCAGAACCTGAGGATGAATTTTTCCTGCTTTTGCCTTACTTTTTGCCCGGGCGTTTAGTGTTTGAGGCCTACTGGTAGGCCTGTATATTTTGGCTAACAGGTCTGTGATTTTCTTTTCCCTATAGTTTTGGTTATGGTTATGGTTAGCTTATGTTTTGTATTACTTATATACCTGTAGAGTTGTTAGGTTTGTTGGGTAGGGATAGGAAGGATTGGATTATAGATCTCGAGAGGGAGTAGGGTTTGGGGTTGGTCAGGGTTAAAGGCTCTTCTAGGGCAGGAAGGGTTTGTATAGGGATACGGAGATATTGAGAGGGGTTGGGTCAGGGATAGGAGGCTAGGAATGTATATAGGACGCGGACCATTTGGTAAGCCAACATGGTCTAAATGAGTACCTAAATTCAATATCATTAATACTATTGTCAGTGAATAGCTTAAAAGTAAGAAGGTACCTCGTGGTAAGGTACTCAAAATAAGACTATGAGCTCGCTCGTAGAGATTTGCATGTGTCAAAGCCGTCTAAGTAAGAAAAGACCATGACCCACCTAGAGAACAAAGAGAACAAAGACTCTTGAAACAACATGAAACACGGAAGGCCACTTGTCTAGGTAGACGCTAGCTGTAATCTACCATGTCCAAATAATTTAGGGTTCTGCGACTACTGAACAAGAATATGCAGTATTGGGGATGTCTTCCCTGCAGTGCTAAATATTGATGAATTCGGAGGATGTGTTTTAAACGTACGTGCAGCTCAAGCGGCTCAAAATAGCAGTCGCTACCTTATTGGGTGATCCACTTATGGAACTGCCTTGGGGCCCCTGTATAGGCCCTTAAGGTACCAATGTTAGATTCTACCGGATCCTCCCATTCTTCCTCTTCATCATATATTTACATATGTTGGTTGGCAAATGAGTATTGGCTGGTACTGTGGGGCATACACAGGTTACGAAGTGTCCCTCAATAAAACAGCCAGATATAAATTCATTCCAGCATGTAGTAGAACCTTTTCCTCCAGAGATTCACCCCCGACTACACTCATCAGCGGATATTGCATCTCGAAATCTAGTAACCACCTGCTAGCTTAGAAATCAATGCAAGACTCTGTAAGAAATAAGCGTTCTTCACTATGAATGTCAAGCCTGAAAAGATGATATATTTGATGATGATAATGATGATAATCTAACTAAGGGGGGGGGGAATTTCCCGACATATATACTCTTCAACCCTTTACCCGTGCGATTCAATAACATGCCGACCAACAGAAGACCCCTGGCCCGTGGTGTAGGATTATCATATTCCAACCGAGTCTGACCTTCTTGCCTTGCCACCTGCCTGTCCATGAGTCAACATAAGAAACAAAGCGAAAAGCCACTACACTCACCATGGCCTTAAGTCAACCGCCCAAAACCGCATGTTTCCAACCCCGGTTTGTGCATGCAGTCCGTCATTTACCTATTGAAGCGCCAATATTGCCCTGCCCCCTACCGAGCACGCACAACTCTGAGATTACAGCCAATATCTGGACTGACGCTAGAGACAGCGGTCACCATTTGCGTAAATGCGGGATGGGCGATCCTTTCCGAGCTGCAATGTGTTCTCGTGATCTCAAAGATATCTTCCAAAGGCGGCCTAGGACCTATACTCTCATATACCCAGAGAAATCGAAAATTGACATCTGCTGCCACCGCTGAAAAAACAGGGTTTCGGAATCAGAGTGACACTATGCAATCGTTCTTTAGATTTCAAGAATGCATGCTCTTACAGGGCTGCCAGGAGCATCCAAATTCAGTAAGATGACATCAACGCTGCGATAATAATAGTTTGTTGGGATATGGGGCGTGAAACAGATTCCGGAGGGTGATGAGAGGGTGTATGGTTGAAAATAAAACTGTTTTGGTTTTATTTAAAAAAAGTCACTCCCCGCAGCTTTTTCAAGCTCAGTCTTCACATTCAACTCTCACTTTCTCCGACTCAAGTCCTGGTTGTGTGGTCTCTTTGTCTGCCGATCCCATCCAATATCCGATGTTTGGGGATGACCACCCTTCCTGCTACGTCCTCAATAACCGGTTTCTCATTATCCGCAATGAAAAGGTTTTTGGCTGTCTTAAGCCGCCAACGCTCTATTTCGGTCTAGGAAATGTCAATACAGTCGAATCTGTCTAAATGCATCAATTCCGTCAGGACACTTTTGATGCATTTAAGCAGGTTTATGCGGTAAGACCGGAAGTGCTGGCCCTAACAAAAAAACTCGTCAGCTGGCTGTGATGCATTTTAACAGAATATGCGCTGAGAGGGGATGCATTTAGACAGGTTCGTCTGTATGTTTAAAAAGATTTGGAGTCCAATACACATACGTTACTAAGTCCCCCATAGACCTGTAATCGCTTTTCCGCTGTCCCACGATATAAGTGTGTCGTGCAAGGCATGCTGATAGTTTTCGCTAGAGCTTGCTATAGGTGTTGAGCAGTAATTTTGTCTAGGAGAGTTCACGTATTGCGTTTGGTTCCAAAAGAAAACCGGTCTGCACTTTCACACTCTGGATCTAGGGCATTCGCTTGATCAATGATAAAAAGCAGCCGGAATTCAGAACTCGCTGCATAACAAATGCTGTCGTCTAAAAATGTGGCCCTTTCAGATACACCACATTATGTCCTTCTTTGACCCGAAGGCAGGTAAGGGCAGCAAGTAAGTGCAACTTCCCAGCTCCCAGTATACCATGTAAAAAATACATGCAGGTTTGTCGGAAATTCATCTTTTTGATCACAAAGGAAAGCTCCTTGAATATCTCAAGGTTATGACATAGTATTGGAGCCTAGTCTGGTTGCACAACTTCTCGTGAATGGAGCCTCCAGTCTTGGTCAAGTAGAAAGCGAGTGCTAGGAACCTCTGCATGAGGTACCAGAAGGTGCGAGTCAGAGGGGTGCTATTGGGGTCCATGAGAAGCGATGAGGTGTGTGAATGAGAGGTTGTATGAGCACGAAGCAAGAAATACATGTGGGTTTGTCGGAAATTCGTCTCTTTGATCACAAAGGAAAGCTCCTTGTATATCTCAAGGTCATAGTATTGGAGCCTAGTCTGGTTGCACAACTTCTCGTGAATGGAGCCTCCAGTCTTGGTCAAATAGAAAGCGAGTGCTAGGAACCTCTGCATGAGGCACCAGAAGGTACGGGTAAGAAGAGGTACTATGGGGTCCATGAGAAGCGATGAGGTGTGTGAATGAGAGCACGAAGCAAGCAGCTAAGCGTTCCGGCTGTAGTCCGTGTTCCCTAGTCCCTTGGCAACTGTTGCACATACCTTCCCGATACGGCAGCTGGATTGATGTGATGATTCAGAAACAGCACAGCGTTTTCATGAATACCACAATCTCATAGGGCGGTGGCTGAGGAGTAGATTTCGTTGATGTCAATGCCGGAATATACACGTCAGAACCCAAGTCGTCTTGGAATTACTAGCAGTGAATAATTGTTTGAAATAGCCGACTGACCAACTCTCATCCCATAGCCTTAGGCTGAATGGACGTACAGGCTTCAAGAAAAAACTGACCAACTCCCCTAAGCCAGTGCGCATCCACATGGTTTTTCTTAATCCACTCCACGAAATGGATTGATGCATGTCGAAACCAGTTGCAACTTTCTATAGTCATAGGGGGCTGGCATCGGAGCAGGCCCGCACTGTAGCGTCCAAGACAACTTTCCATCGTCTCGAGATATTTTTTGGTGTGCAAATCGCACCACCACCAGCTCTTGGTTCAGAGGTCGGACACCACACACAAGTACCTAAATTTGCCAATGGATTTACGGACCCCTGTATTAATACCGTCAAATGGATACCCCGCACCCTGTCGGCTTCCACCGAGGCTGTTTTAATTTATATATTGTGGGGGTGGAAGCAGGTAATTGCGAACGTACCGGTAGAATGAATGACGTGCGCATATTTGCCGGTAACATAGGGTCAGATCGAGACTACGAATGCTATCTGTCAAACGGACATATGCCCCACATGATGACCCGGATAAATACAAGGAGTATCCAATTCTAATATGGATGCAACATCTTTAGAAATATATCCCCCCAACAGACCCCTCTAGTCTGGTTGTTTGTATCTCTCAGATATCTGTCCAAAACAAAGAAGTTACGTTTATCCGCCTTATCTAGGTTACACACGGGTAGATTCGGTGTTTTAATGCGGTCTGGTTACAATTGTTCGAACGGTATTCGGAGGGTTAATGGACAAGATTCAGCGCCGGTCTCCTGTGCCGAACGTCTCTTTGAACCAGATTACCTACGTTCTTTGCTGCAATTCAGTCTGCAATTGGTCGGTGCCTGTGCCGTTGATAAGGCGGGGATCCGATCGCGATGGCTGGGGCACTGCACACGTTGTAGGTACGTAGCTATAGTTCTAGAAGGTCACGAGGAGGTTGGTAAACGTTCACGTACCTTGCAGCGATTGGTAGGCTGGAATGAATAGTAATCGGAGAAAAACATACTGCAATATAATTCATACTTGTACTGACTCTCTCTACAGTAACTACTGGCCATTTCTTTCGAGGTCATTACATAAACGCACGTGCTATAACTTTCATGATTTCATGATCGAGATCGAAATATCAAGATATAGGAAACCGGTGGTGTACGCGGCACTGCATATGCAAAGGAATGATCTTTTCCCGCATAGCCGCAACTGGCCGCCCACACACCAACCCCAACGCGGCAAGTGCCTATCATGACGTTTGCAGCGGTTTGTCTCGGGTACCTTCTTGTGCACTAGGTCAGAGGTCCTGGTGAGAGAGCGATGAGCGGTCGAGTTGGTGATTGTGGATTTTGGTATGCATTGGTGTTGCGATGGGCGCATTGTATGGGGTTAAACATTCGATGGGACCTGTCAGGAGTCGGGTGGTGACGGCAATTCAGTATGGCGGATAGGAATGTCGCACGGAGAAGGGGGGGACCTGAAAGGCAGTGGTATATATAGAGTTGATGGGGACTTGGGGGTTCAAAATCGTATCAAACTGTGGTGGATGCTGAAACGAAACACACGTTTTTTTCCGGAATCGATCACGTTCCTGACGTACGGTATCCGAATTTGACATTATCACGAGTAACCCTGTGACGTTAGTTGGGAAGTTTATTGCAAAAACGTGAGTATATCGAGCTTGATCACCCTGAGGTGGAATGGAACTCATTCTTTTACTTGGTAGCCGTTCGTTCGCCATACGAAATCATCCACTCTACTCTGCACATACCTTCGCAATTCGCCTCCACCGTTAACTCGGTGACGTTTCCGTGACACTGTCCTCACCACCGAAACCACTACTACCACCACCACCCCCGGCGAGTGTACGGTAGCCCTCGTAGCTACTGATACTTCTCCTCTCCTACAACCACAATGGACCACTTCACCTCCTCCCTCCCCCCTCTCTCCAGCACCCACATCGGGAACTTCCTCACCTCCCCGCTGAGCCTCCCCTCGACATCCACCCTCCTCGCAGGCTTCACCTACCTAACTTCCTTCGCCTTTGTCTCTTTTCTCACCCTCTCCCTCTACCGGATCCTCCTACACCCCCTCTCCCAATATCCAGGCCCCATCCTCTGCAAACTCACTCCCCTCGTCGCTACATGGCACGCTTACAAAGGTGACCGGCACCTCTTTCTCCACCGACTGCACAAGAAATTCGGTCCCATTGTCCGCTGGGCCCCAAACGCAGTCAGCATCGACTCAGGTTCTGCCCTCAAGGAGATCTATGGCCATGGGATAAATGCACGGAACGTGCAAAAGGCCGATTTCTACGAAGCATTTCCTGCGGTTAAAGGCGTGCATAATACACACAACTGTATTAACAAAGCCGAGCATGCCCGGAAGAGGAGAGTGCTCAGTCAGGCGTTTTCCGAGAATGCTTTGAAGGGATTGGAGAGTTTAATACTGAAGAATGTGCAAGTTTTTTTTGAGGCGGTGGAGGAAAGGATGGTGAAAGGGAAGGTGGGGAAGGAGAAGATGGTTGGTGAAGGAGGAAAGGAGGGGTTGGATATGGGTGAGATATTTACGTGGTTCACATATGATGTCCTTGCGGAGTTGTGTTTTGGGAAGGCGTTTGGGATGCTGGTGGACGAGGGGCAAAGGTTTGTGGCGGGGTTGATTGATAATGCTACGCACAATCATCATATTGTAAGTTTTTATCCCTATGCTGGTATATTTATTGTTTGATACTAATTTTTTTATTTCATTTTGGATAGTGTGGACATTATCTTCCTCTTTCGACTATGAATCTCGGCCGCCTCCTCTTCCCCACAATCGCAACCGAACGCTGGCGCTTCATTCTCCACTCCCGCGCCTGCGCCAACGACCGCATGGCCCTTCACACCTCCGGCCTCGACAAAGACAAACGCGATTTTTTCCACTATCTCCTCGGCGCCGTCGACCCCGAGACAGGAAAAGGCTTTGAAACCGTCGAACTTTGGGGCGAGGCAAACGTGCTAATGATCGCCGGGTCCGATACCACCTCCTCTGCGCTAGCAGCAACCCTCTACTACTTAGTGCAAAACCCAGACAAACTTGAGGTTGTGAAGGAGGAGGTTAGAAATAAGTTTAATTGTGTGGAGGAGATTGTTAGTGGGAAGGAGTTGGGCGAGTGTGTTTATCTTAGGGCGTGTATCGATGAAGCAATGAGGTTGTGCCCACCTGTCCCGGGGTTGCTACCAAGGGAGGTTATCAATCCAAAGGGAATGACAATTGACTGCACAAAGACTGATGGAGGAAAGTACTTCCTCCCCAAGGGAACTACTCTGGGGGTTAACATTTACACCATGCATCACTCCCCCGCGCACTACCCCCAGCCATTTAAATTCTACCCAGAGCGCTGGCTCCTCCCCACAGACCATCCCCTAGGCACAGCAACGCAAGAGAGTCTAGAGCTTGCTAGGGCGGCCTATACACCATTTTCAATTGGAAGTAGGGGCTGTATTGGGAAGTCTCTGGCGTTGATGGAGCTGAGGTTAGTGTTAGGGAGGATGATGTGGGAGTGGGAAGTAGAGGGAGTGTGGAGCGTGGAGGGAAAGGGGGAGAAGTGGAATGGGGGTTTTAGATGGGAGGGGCTGGATGAGAAGGGACAGGAGGAGGGGTGGGAGGGGGAGTTTAGAATTTTTGATCATTTTACGACAAGGAAAGAGGGACCGGTGGTGAGGTTTGAGAAGAGGGTCTTGGCAGAGTAGTTTGGAAGCGGGTGTGTGAACGAGGGTTTTTTTGGTATCTCTTTGCATTATGTCAGAGTGTGTAAGTATTTTTGGAATGGTCCAGCCACAGCGAAATTCAACGTGCGAGGTTGCATGTTATGTTTCCGCTTTATTGTAGTCTGCCCTGGGGTATTGGTTCAACGCGAGGGGGTATTAATCATGGAAGAGAGTTGGGATTTATCTACTCTCCGAGGGCTTTATTTCCCTATTGTTCATATGGGATCATACATACGCACATCACTTACCTCACATAGCAACTCCCCACTGTGGCTACATCATCTCCTAGGTCTTCTAGTCATTACCTATACTGGTCGAGCCCAAATCGAGCTTGTCCTTCATATCATACTGCCAACTCAACTCTACCCGAGGGTAGTTCTCAACACGGTACCCTCGGCATTGACACCGCCCAGTGATCTCAGGGAAGGCCTCGAGTGGCATCCAACAGGCATGGAGGCTTTCCTCAAAGCCAATGAGAAGGATATGTACTTTTCAAAGGAGCAACACATAAAGCACTTCACATCCTCTAGTGGATGGATACATTACAACAACTGATTAGATCGCTTATCACCCAGCCAACAAGAGCGGAAATTCGGTAAACAGGGATCCAATATAAGGGGTTTACAAACCTATACCACCCGAGATCTCGCCTTTAGTCTAGTTGGTCCCAACAGATATATACTACCTTTGCTACAGTAAGAAGCATGCCTTTTGAGGAGTATTCCAGTACTAAGCTGGTGGTGGTTACTTTGTAGCTCGCAGCATTCCCCACCGTGTAAATTTCCAGCAGTTTTACAAACTGACGAACATTATCGTCATTCTTACACCCTGTCACAATTACTCTATAATTCCGCCTAGCTCCTACCTTGTCCGCGCTGTGTACAAGAAAAAGGCCGATAGGACAGTTTCCAAAAACTGTTTGATAAGCTTATCCAAAGCTCTGCTATTGGCCTATGGCCTACTTAGCCCAATGCAGAATATCAATTGTGATGGGTATCTGTGCTGCTGCCAAGTGCATGCCTTCCAATACAAATTTGTGCTGTAACATGATGTATTTTAACCTCTTGTGAGTTCTGAACCTTCTGTGGGCGACACTGATCAAACAAAAAAAGTCATAATTTATAAGATGGGGGTTTTTAATAACCTCTAAAGGACCAGAGGACCCCAAGTGATTCTAGCAGAGCGGTGATTTCTGAAAATATTTTGAAGAGGGGCATCTTAGCAATTACACCCTTCACCTCAGCATCAGCCACTTGTACAACGCCAAGGTGGACTAGCTCAAATACCCAAACGAGTGTATTTCGACTCTTCCCAAAAGGAAACCCATAACAATGTATGAAAAATTGAGGTTTACACCCTGCTGACATCTCACTGCGGGGGGGGGGACTTCCTTGTAGGCTAATCCATAAACTCCTTCACGACTGAGCTGGAAAATATATGTATGTCTAAGGATACCGCTCACACTGGCACTAGATATGTAAATGTAAACATGAAGAATTACAATGCAATAGCTTCTTCTCCACGTTGATGTCACGTTGATGTCGAACGAGCATATATGTACCCCAGAATGATATACATGCCAAAGGCGTCAATGCTACAATTACAATTGTATAGTTAACATTGCTTTTATTTACACCTATTACATTATCACTAGATATTCATAGAAGAAACGTTGTAGCGCGAGTGGGGGATCCGGACGGATTAATCTTTTCAGCATTACCATCAGTGAATTGATATCCTCGCCCCAGTAGTGTTTTGTGTTCGACTACTTGGAAAAACAAAATCTGAAAGCAACAAAAGTGGAAGGCTACCAAGCGCATAGTCATTTACTTCTAAATCTGAAAATTATATAAGTTCTGGGCCGCTCGCGGGCGGCATACCCTCTATGCCGGTCGCGGGCAATTAATATAATTACTCAATTTTAGTAAATGTCAATTGACCAAAACGTTCTGCTACACTCAAAATTCCCTATGATATTGTTTTTGACCGACCCTATCCACATCACGTACCATTCCTTTTGGTCAGTGGGAGATCTTGATGCGCTTTATGGAACTTGAAGTCAGTGAAGCTTGGAACAATCATAACATCTTTTGTCTACATCTTGTCGCACGATTCCTTTTTACACTAGAAAATCCTCATTATTTTTTACTGTAATCACAGGATCTGGGTAAGACGCAAGGCGGTGGTTTCTTAATCGCAGGTACTTTCTTATACGCGGATTTCTACCATACCTTCAATTCCTCGATTTTAAACTAAATTAAAACAGGCTCTAGACTTATACAATAGGTAGATATTGTTTAACATATTTTTTAGCCAAACCCAATTACAAATGGCTATATGCAAACGCTATTGCAAATCACAGCCTGAACGCCATCAATTGTTAACCAAGTATGGCGTATTTGCTAACCTTTACCCAACTAATAGCTTCTAACCAGCTGCCAACCTTATGTGCCTGGAGAATAATATTCCAGATGTTCTGACTGCTTGGTAAACTACAATTAGATTAGCCAATGCTCCATCT
>Ga0307511_10001599_pt1 | contig 24036 bp, 16 predicted proteins | sample 13_EM_MG_FD_200266 | JGI IMG/M metagenome (GOLD analysis project Ga0307511, IMG submission 200266) | Populus trichocarpa ectomycorrhiza microbial communities from riparian zone in the Pacific Northwest, United States - 13_EM | ecosystem: Host-associated > Plants > Roots > Unclassified | place... | reverse complement strand
CCGCGCGCTCTGTTGCCGGTTGTCGGTAGCGTCCGCCAGTGATTTGGGCGCCGAAAGCCCGGGATTGCCTGGAAAGGACGTTTTTTGCCAGCGCGGGAGGGGGGAGGCCTCGAAGGCCCGCGATTTGGGCCGGACGGCCCGTCAGACCTTCAGCGAGCGGCCACGCCTCAGCGTTTCAGAGGGGAGCTCCCCGAACAGTTCGAGGTACGCGCGGGCGAATCGACCGAAGTTCGAGGCACCGTATCGATTCGCGACATCCGTCACGGTGAGAGTGCTGTTGGACGGATCCGCGAGATCCAACCGCGCACGTTCGAGTCTCTGGATGCGCAGCCACTGCATGGGTCCCACGCCGCGAAATCGCTGGAAACCATTGTACAGCGTGCGCGTGGGTACACCGGCAGCCGTGACGATGTCCTCCAGCCTGATCGGTTCAGTCAGGTTGGACTGGATGAATGCTTCGGCACGCTTGACGTGAACGGGCACGGCGCGCGATGTTCCTCCTTCGGTGCCGCACACAGATCCGTCCGACTCGCGACCCAGCGAGGCAAAGAGCATCGTCAGAAACGAATCCTCGAAGCTGCGCGCGATGGCCGGCGCGCTCAGATGCATAGCAGGTCGATCGAGTTGCCGGCAGAGGTAAGCGATGTAATCGACCAACCCCGCATCACCTTCGTCCAGGGTGCGTGGGCCGCGGGTCCAGGGGTGCAGCGCGCCGGAACGGGCTGCCGAGTTGGCACCGGTGAGTTCTCGGAACAGCGTTGCAGGCACGCCGATGGCAAGGTGGCAATGGTCGGCAGACATGCGGAACCGGAATTCGGCCATCGGATCGAGCACCACGTATTGCCCGCGCATAATGGGGGTGCCGCGTCCAAGATATTCGACTTCCGCCTGACCGCTCAGTGGTATGACCGCAACGAACAGGTCGCGATCGATATAGTCGACTGCGACCTGGACGTCCGATCCATAGCAGATATAGTTAAATGAGGTGCGCCACAGCCGTGAGCCGCGGTGACAGAACTGCAAGCCGTCATCGCCCCGCGCACGCGACAGCGAATGCCTGAAGAATACGCGCTCGATGTCCGCGCGAGCGCGCATTACGTCGTGCGTACGATACGCGCGCTGGTTTTCGAAGAGCGAGTCCGCCGTTAGTGCCGCAAGTCCGGCCGGTTCACCGCTGCCTATACCGAGTGTGCTGGGCATAGAGTCTCACCATCATCGAGCTCTCCCCTGAGCTGGAGTTCGCGCGTAATCCGGTAGACAAAGGCGCCGTGCACGCATGCGGCGTCTCCCCCTCCGGGGCGGCCCTGCACCGACCCCGCTTTGATCATATACAAGAAGTTTCGGCCTGCAAGGTCGTTGCCCTCGTAAGGCCAGCTTTCGTGGGTCCGTCCTTCCATGCGCTCGCGCGCCGGATCGCCTCCTTCGACCGGGGTGCTATCGCGGCGGCCAAGAACCTCGTTAACCAAGTGTCGTTGCCATCGGCCGACCGGCTTCTCGAGGCCCTCAACTCCTTTCAGACAGCCCTGACATGGACTGAAGCGCAACAGCGAATCCAAGCTCTATTAAAGCGCGGACTCCAAAGTGACAGCGACTTCGAACGTCGGTGGCCTGCGGTGCTCGGCACACTTCTTAAGACGTAGTCACCAAACCGCCGCGTTGCGGGGCGCCGACCCTCCGTCGCGACCTGGCCCGGCGGCGAGGCGACCAAGCAGTTCTTGTGCGAGGTGACCCAGGCGCCGGACGCCGTCTTCCATTCGTTCGCTCCACGCGTAGCCGGCACTAAGGCGCAAGCAATTGCGGTAGCGCCGACTCGCTGAGAAGACATCGCCGGGCGCGAAGCAGATGCCATGCTCGAGCGCCTCGTCGAACAAAGCGCGCGAGTCGAAACGTTTCGGCAGCTCGAGCCAGAGTACGAACCCGCCCGCCGGCTGGCTCACTTTCGTCTCGACGGGAAAGCTCGCCTCGACGGCCCGCGTCATGCGTGCGAGGTTCTCTTCGAACGTACGGCGCATGCGCCGCAGGTGCGCATCGTAGGTGCCGCCCGCCAGGAAATCCGCTAACGCGACCTGCGGCAGTAGCGGGCCACAGAGGCTGAACGCCGTCTTGCGCTCCAACACCTGCTGCGCATGGACTCGCGTCGCGATCCAACCGACCCGATATCCCGGTGCAAGGCTCTTCGAGAACGAGCTGCAGTAGATCGTGTCGGCGCCGCCGTCGAGCGCGATGAACGGCCTCGGACGCTCGCGGCCGAAGTAGATCTCGCCGTAGACATCGTCTTCGATCAACGGCAGCCTGTGCCGCGCGAGCAGTGCGAGCAGCGCCCGCTTGTCGGCCTCGGCCATCGTCGAGCCGAGCGGATTGCTGAAGCACGAGGACACCATGCAGGCGGCCACCGGTTCGGTGTCGAGCAGACGCGCGAGAGCGTCGACGTCGATGCCGAGAGTCGGATGGGTTGGCACTTCCAGGGCCTTCAGACCAAGGACTTCGAGCGTATACAGCAATCCGAAATAAGTCGGCGATTCGACAGCGACCGTGTCGCCGCGCTTTGCGACTGCAGTGAGGGCAAGCATCAACGCCTCGGTGCAGCCGTTGGTGACGAGCACGTCGTCGGGCGACAGTGCGTGCCCGAGGCGCATCGCGCGCTTCGCGATCTCGCGGCGCAGGCCCGGATCGCCACGCGCCGCGCCGTAGACGTTGTAGTCCGTGCCGTGTTGGCGCGCGGCCCGCGCGAGCGCAAGGTCGAGCCGCTTCGACTGCAGCAGAGCGGCTTCCGGCACGGCGCAACCGAGCGGCACGAGCGAAGTACTCGATGCGTGTTCGAGCAGCGTTGCAACAGCGCTGCCGATCGAGATGGTCGACGCCTTCGCGCGGGGTCGCGACGCGGACGGCAAGGCGAGTGCGCCGCGACGAGCGACCGCCACGTAGAAGCCGGACTGCGGCCGCGCGACCAGGATTCCGCGGTCTTCGAGCATGCGATAGGCCTGCAGCACCGTGGAGATGCTGACGCCGTGCTGCTCGCTGACGGCGCGCACCGACGGTGCACGCGCGCCGGGCGGAAGCGTGCCGTTGTCGACCATCTCGCCGATGAGGTTGGCCAACCGCTCATAGCGGTACGGGGTATAGGCGTCCATTCGGTGCGCTCGTAAGGAGGGTCCTCAATTGTCGATGGAAGCCCCGCGCTCGACAAGCAAACTGTGCTGCTCCAATTGACAGAAACTGTGACTGTTCTGGTCCAGGCACGATGGCTACGATGCATGCAATTCAATCACAACCAACATGACGTGAAGACGTGCACGAATCTCCACAGAAACTCGACGATGACCATCGGTCTGCACAGCCAGTGCCCGGCGAGTGGCGTGGCCGCTTCCCGTACAACGAGATCATTTCGCTGCTCGATGTCAATCGCCCATTCAACTTGGCCGAGAGCACTTCGCAGGACCTGACGGTGGGCGAACTACTGGATCTCGCCGGCCTTGATCGCATACGTGCCCTCAAGCTCGGCTACGGAACTTCCGCAGGCTCGAAGGCGCTTCGTGAGGAGATCGCACAGGTCTGCAAGGTCTCGCCCGAGCAAGTCATCACGACGCAAGGAACCGCGCTGGGGCTCTTTCTGCTCGCGTTCGAGGCCTGCCGAGCTGGTGACGAAGCCGTGCTCGCGACCCCCTGCTTTCCGCCCAGCCGCGACAGCCTGCTCGGAGCCGGCGTCGACGTGCGCGACGTCAAGCTGTCCTTCGAAAACGCGTACCGGCTGGACCTCGATCGGATTGGCGCTGCCCTGACGCCCAAGACCAAGCTGGTGAGCATCGCGTCCCCGCAAAATCCCAGCGGTGTCCAGGCATCGCGTGCGGACGTCGAGCAACTCCTCGCATTGATGCAGAAACGGTCGCCGCAGTCGCTGCTCTTCATCGACGAGACCTACCGAGAGGCCAGCTACGGAGACGCCCCTGTGGCAGAGAGTCTCGCGGCACTCGATCCGCGCATCGTCACCGGTGCGTCGGTCTCGAAGGCGCTCGGCGCGCCGGGACTCCGAACGGGTTGGCTTACGGTGGCGGATGCTGACCTCCGGTCGCGCTTGGTGGTTGCCAAGATGAACACGGTGATCTCGGGCTCGGTGCTCGACGAGACGCTCGCCACCGTCTTGTTGCAGCGCCGGGAACACGTGCTCGCGCCGCAGCGCAACCTTCTCGCCAGCGCGCTCGACAAGCTGACCGCGTGGTGCGCGGGTGAGCGCGAGCGCGTCGAATGGGTGCGTCCGGACGCCGGTGCCCTGTGCTGCCTGCGGTTGCGGACGGACGCGTTCGACCCGCCCGCAGTCGCGCGCTTCTGGACCGTGCTGCCACAACACGACCTGCAGCTCGCGTGCGGTACGTGGTTCGGCGAGAGCGACCGCGCGTTCCGGCTCGGCTTCGGCTACCTGCCTCCTGAACGCCTGGGGCCGGCGCTGTCGGCACTGTCGGCCTCGTTGGACGCGGCGGCAGCCTGACGCTGGCTGCGACATCTCCTCCAACATCTCGAACCAAGACCATGAAAGTCAGAATCGCCTACCTCGACGAGCCCCCGTTCTACTGGACAGGTCCGGATGGTTCGGCCACGGGCGCGGACATCGAATTGGCCGATGTCGTGCTTCGCGCGATCGGCGTGACCTCCATCGAACATCACAAGACGTCGTTCGAAGAGCTGCTGCCCGGCGTGCAGGACGGCCGCTGGGAGATGAACGTGCCGATCTTCGCGACGCCTGAACGTGCGCAGCGCGTCGCGTTCAGCATACCGGTCTGGACGATCGGCGACGGCTTCGTCGTTCAGCGCGGCAATCCGAAGGCGTTGACCAGCTACGAAGCGGTGGCGGCGCGCACCGACGCACGCGTAGGCGTCATCCCGGCACAGGTGCAGTACCACGCAGCAAGGTCGGCGGGCGTGAGCGACGCACAGCAAGAACAACACCCGCCTGCTGGACGCCGTGAACCAAGAGCTGCGACGCTATCTCGGCTCGGCCGGTCACCGTGCGCGCATGGCGAAGTACGGTTTCACGTCGGCCGAGATCGACGGCGTACTGCGCGTCGATGAGCCGCAGGCGAGGTGACGCATGACCAGAAGGAACATCCAGCAACGGCCCGACAAGGAGGAGCCAGCGAGCCTCGCATTCGACAGCCAGGCCATCCATGCTGGCAATGTCGTCGACGCCACGACGGGGGCGATCCTCACGCCGATCGTCATGTCCAACTCGTACAGACTGCCCGACGACCCGTCTTCCCTCGACTGGTCGGACTCACAGACGCTGTTCTACAACCGCAACTCCGGTCATAACCAACTCTGCCTCGAGCGCAAGCTGGCGGCAATGGAGCGCGCCGAGGCGGCGGCCGTCTTCAGCACCGGCGTCGCGGCGCTGCATGCTGTCTTCTTCACGTTCCTCAAGACTGGCGACCACGTGGTCGTCAGCGACGTGACGTATGAGGCGGTCCGGCGGCTGTTCAGCGAACTGCTACCCGAGCGGTATGGGATCGAAGCGACGTTCGTCGACATCGCCGATCTCTCTGCGGTTCGCGCGGCGATGCGCACGAATACCAAGCTGATCCACGCCGAGACCATCGCCAATCCGACGACCAAGGTGGCAGACGTCGCAGCTATCGCGGAAATCGCGCACGCTGCCGGCGCGATGCTGTCGATCGATGCAACGTTCACGCCCCCGCCGATGTTCCGCGGCCTCGAGCACGGCGCGGACTTCGTGATGCATGCCCTCACGAAGTACATCAACGGACACGGTGACGCCATGGGCGGTGCCGTCGTAGGTCGAGCGGAGTTGATTCGCAGGATAAAGGGCGATGCACTCGTCGACGTGGGCGGCTCGATCTCGCCCTTCAACGCGTGGTTGATCATGCGCGGCTCGGTGACGTTGCCGCTGCGCCTCCCCAGACACATGTCGAGTGCGCAGAAACTCGCGGAGTTCCTCGACAAAGATCCGAGAGTCGCCTTCGTCATGTTCCCCGGGTTGACATCTCATCCGCAGCACGAGCTGGCGTCGCGCCAATTCGGCGGAATGGGGTTCGGTGCCGTTCTGGCCTTCGCGCTCGACGGCGACCCCAACGTGCAGAACCGCTTCGTGGCAAACCTTCGCCTCATCACGTCAGCGGTATCGCTCGGTCACGACGCGACGCTGATCGTGCACGTCGGCAAGGAAGGGCGTCGCGGATCGGAGCACTATCCGGAAGCGTTCCGCAAGTATGGACACCTACGACTCTCAGTCGGCCTGGAAGACACCGACGATTTGATTGCAGACATCCTCGCTGCGCTCAACATCACGCTCGCCTGACGACCACTTCAGGCCGCGAGCATTATGGGAATGAACGCGGCAACATCGATGGGACGCAGCGCTTGTGCGGACTGACGTTGGCCTTGCAGCAAGCCAGTCTTGTCGGCGCTCGCTAACAATCGCTGGTGATAAAGGCTGTGGATCCGCCGCTCCAGGTCACGGCGTGACCAGTTAGCGCGTACGGCTTCGGTTTCGTAGAAGTGGCGCGCGTCGGCGTCGGTCACCCGCATCAAGGCGCGGTAGTGAGACCAGCTCAGATTGGGGTGGAACTTACGGAGCAATTCCCCACCCGCTGGGTGGGGAATTGCCTCTGGGTCGGGCTTGGGCTGCGACTCCCCGCCCGGGTGAGGATCTGGTAGCCGTGGAGTAGCGTTCGGCTGCAAGCACTGCACTGAGCTTGATGCTGGACAGATCACCAGTCTATCGGCTCAGCGAGTATGACGGTTCCGGCGAATGCAGATGTCACTTCTGCGTGCAAAGCAACAACGATCAGTCTATGCTTTCGAACATCGCGCAGCGACGCCATGCCGATGGCGCGGGGAGCGCGGCTTATCTTCGGATTTGACCAACAAAATCAACTCACAACGGCGGTCCGCAAACCGGCAAACGCAGGAAGATCAATCCGCATTCATAACCGGTTTTGCGGCCAGAAATAGGGAGTACGCAATGAAGATGCTGACCGTGATGGCGCTCGGCGCCGCGGCCTTGGTTACTCTGCATGTTCCGGACGCGCTTGCAGGGGGTTTTGGCAAAACTCCCAGGATGCTGTCGGCCACGCCGCTTGCGCGCAGCCGGCCCCTACCAAATTCGCTCCTGAACAACGCGGGAGACCCCGGCGATGATGATACGGCCGTATCGCTCGACCCGGCACTGTCTGCGCTGTGTCAGAGCTTCATCGGCCAACTCCACAACTATCGCAACCCCAGTCCGAACGTCGATCAGATCCGCGACGATTCCGTGGTTCAAGCGGGAACTCAACTGGGCTGCGACACGGCACAGAACGAAACTACGATCGCGGTCAACCCATTCAATCCGCGTAATCTGGTCTCCGGAACCAACGACTATCGCATTTTCAATACCCGCGAAAGCCGGAACGATGGCGCGGGCTTCGCCTATACGACGTTCGACGGTGGTCGTACTTGGAAAAACGTGCAGCTCCCGCATCTGACGTTTCAGACGGGCGCCACCGGTGTGTTGTCCGACATGGATTCGGCTGGGGATCCCGCCGTCGCGTTCGGACCGCGCAACACCGTCTACTACGCGAATCTCGTCTTCAGCCGCCTGAACAACGGCAGCGGTGTCGTAGTCAGCAAATCTACCGACGGTGGACTGACCTGGGGCGACCCCGTGATCGTCCACACCGATGGCGTCGATGCGAACGGCAATGCGTTGGATACGGATTTTTTCAATGACAAAGAATGGATTACGGTCGATCAACGAACCGGCACGGTGTACGTCACCTGGACGTCATTTGGCCCGAGTGGCTCACCGATTCAGGTGTCCCGTTCGGAAGACGGCGGCAGGACCTGGTCGGCACCCGTCGCGGTCAATCCTGCCTCGGCGTTCACTGCCGGCGGAGTCACTCCCTTCAGCCAAGGCTCCAATCCGCGAATCAACAGAAGGGGTGACCTGTTCATCGCCTACGAATCAGCCGTGTGCCAGACGCTTGCCTGTGACCAGAGCACCGATCACGATGCAGTAATCATCGCCGTGTCACACGACCACGGCAGAACCTTCACGAATAAGGAGGTCGCGACGGACTTTGACTTCCCGTCCAATCCGGATGTCGGCCGCGAGACCCTGACCGGCGAGAACTTCCGCATCAACAGCTTTCCCCAGCTGACGATCGACCCTGTGACTGATGCGCTGTTTGCCACCTGGGCCGACGATCGCAACGGTCAGTACGATCCCAGCACCGGTGCGTCGATCAAAACCAACGGCGATTCGTTCCTGGTCGCATCGTTTGATGGCGCACACTGGTCGCGTACCATACAGGTGAGTTCATCCGGCGCCGACGAGGTGTATCCCGCCGTTGCCGCGAATGCGGGCAGGGTGGCGGTCACGTTCTACACCCGCGCCTACGATCCGAAGGGAATTGGCCTCGACTACGCGTATGTCTCGGCCTTCGAATGGGACCTGGACGACCTGACCCGCAACCGGCTGCAACGCATAACCTCGCAGACGTCCAACCCGCAAATCCAATTCGTGGCAACCGGGGCGGTTACGGGGAAGGTATTGCAGGGCGTATTCATCGGGGACTATTCCGCCGCGGCCATGGGTCTCGACGGCGTGCTGCATCCCTGCTGGACGGATTTCCGTGGCAACCCCGGGGTCACCTCGCCCAACCAGGATTCCTATACGGACGCTGTGAGATTCGACGACTAACGTCGGTCTTAAGGGAGGCGGCGGCAATGAGCCGCCGCCAACCTGTTTCGCATCAGTCCGCAGCTCTAAAGCGTTGAGTTCGAACCGCATCCCAGCTCATCGCTTCGCCGTGCCGGATTTTCGCCCCCCCTTCGCCGCGCCGGCCACCCCGGCCTTGCCGCGCTGCAGATTCGCAACCTTCGGTTGGCCTTGCGGCAACGGGTCGAGCACAATGCCGAAAACACTCCCGAGTGCGTCATCTGCGATCGTCTTGCGCCCGGAACCTTTGCGGGTCACTTCGAAGTCGGCCGCCTGAGCGATGAGATCGACATGGTTGGTATTACGCAAAACGAAAAGCAACTCCGGCTGTTGATCCAACCGTGCACCGACTCCGTACATCACCGCCGCGACATGCTTGCACATCGTCGCCGAGTCCGGGCATGAGCAATCCATCTGAATTTCAGACGGCTTCGGGAACAAGCCACTATCACGATGGGTGATGATGCGCATCACGGATTCCGACAGCCGTCCCTCGAGAAGCTCGATGAGTGAGCCCACCTGCCCAGCGCATTGGGTCCTGATGCGGCTCCAATGGGCTTGCGCCAAGGGTTTGATCGCGACCTGCACGCTGTAAACCTCCGAGCCGCACACGAGCCCCTCGATCTGCCCGGCGCTGACTTTGAGATCGATCACGGCGCGATGGCGCACGTAGCTGCGGCCGCGCGGCAAGCGATACTCAAAGTCCCGATACGACTCGAGATTGTCGCACCAAGCCTTGCCCCAGACGCTGCTGGCGATGGTCCGGCCTTCAAGCACGACAGGTGACAATTTCTCGCCGCGTTTTGTCAGCCGTTGGCTTTCGCGCGCGGCATTCCGGCGCTGCTCTTGAACCGTCGGCTTCCGGTCGAATCCCCACCAACTCATGCTCGTCTCCCCGTCACGCGTCGCACGCCTTGTGAATGTCGAGCGCAACGACGCGCAGCAGGTCATCGTCATTCATCTCTGTCAGCAACTGCTCACCGCCCTGATCGAGCAGATCGCGGGCCAGGCCGGACTTGCCTTCGATGAGCGCATCGATTTTCTCTTCAACCGTACCACGGCATACGAACTTATGGACGAGCACATTGCGCTTCTGCCCGATGCGGAAGGCGCGGTCGGTGGCCTGGTTCTCCACTGCCGGGTTCCACCATCGGTCGAAGTGAATGACCTGCGAGGCCGCCGTCAGGTTCAAGCCGGTGCCGCCGGCCTTGAGGGAGAGAACGAAGAACGGTGGGCCGTCCTCGCGCTGGAAATCGTCTACAAGAGCGCGACGCTTAGATACCGCCGTGCCGCCATGCAGCACGAGCCCTGGCCGGCCGAAGACCTCGCTGAGACGCTGCGCAAGTGGTTCGGTGATCTCACGGAATTGCGTAAAGACGAGCACGCGCTCCTGCCGCTCCGCCAGTTCCTCGCACAGCGTACTGAGGCGCTCGAATTTGCCACTGCGACCTTCCGTGTATCCACCTTGGCCTTCCCACTGCGCCGGATGATTGCAAATCTGCTTCAGCTGCATGAGATAGGCCAACACCATGCCGCGACGCTGAATGCCCTCGGTGCGTTCGAGTTTTTTTGCAAGCTCCTGCACGCGCTGTTCGTAGAGCGCTGCCTGTTCTCGCGTGAGGCCGCAGAAGGCCCGCACCTCCGTCTTCTCAGGCAAGTCCGCAATGACCCGCTTGTCGGTCTTGAGACGGCGCAGGATGTACGGCTGCACGAGGCGACGCAGCGGCGCATAGGGTTGGTCGGTCCGCTCGGCAAGGCTCTTGGCTGTCCGAGCGAACGCCCGGGCGTCGCCCAGAAGGCCCGGGTTCAGAAAGTCAAACAGCGACCACAGGTCCGATAGCCGATTTTCCACCGGAGTGCCCGTCAAAGCGATGCGGCTCGCCGCCACGAGTTGCTTGACCGCCCGAGCCTGTTGGCTACCTGCATTCTTGATCGCTTGCGCCTCGTCCAGAACCAACAGTCGCCAGCGCCTGTCCCGAATTGCCGGTGTTCGCGTAACGACTCCGTACGTCGTGACGGCTAAATCCATTCCGGCAAGCGCAACATCCAACGCTCGCTCGTCGCTCAGGTCAACGGACGTTTCGGAAGGGTGCGCGACGAAGAGCGAAAGTGCGGGTGAGAATCGCTCGAGCTCTGACTTCCAGTTGCTGATGAGAGAAGCGGGCGCAACGATCAGGCTCGGTAAACGCAGTCCGACGTCTCGATCCGTGTGCGATCGCGTACCCGCAGAATCCTTTACGCCAAGTGCGTCCTGCGAGCGTAGATGCAGCAGCAGCGCCAGCACCTGGATCGTTTTTCCGAGACCCATGTCATCTGCGAGACAGGCACCCAGACCAAGACTCGTGAGCAACGCCAACCATTTCACGCCGGCCATTTGATACGGCCGCAGGGTCGCGCGCAGACCCTGCGCCGGGACGTCACCCTCGGCTTCCGGATTGCGGATGCGAGCTAACAGGTCGCGCAGCCAGTCACCTGGCTCAACCCCGCTCCATTCCTTCACCGGTGCCGGCCCCTCGCCGATAGCATCGTTTGTTCTGCTTGCGCCCGCAAGCAAGCGCATCCCCTCGAAGAACGAGATCCCACCCGAGCGCGCTTCGGTTTCGACGCTCTTCCAGTGCGCCAGCGCAGCCGCCAGCCTCTCGCCGTCAGCTTCTACCCACTGCCCTCGGAGCCGGACCAGGCCGCCCGCGGAGGAGAGAAGCTCACGCTTCTCCGATTCGGTCAACGTTTCGCCCCCGAGGGTCAAGGAGATGGAGAAATCGAGCAGCGAATTGGCGCCCAGCGAAGTGACCTGCTGTCCGCCGACTTTGACGCTGACCTGCGGGCGCGGTGGCCGATCCGCTTTCCACCAGTTAGGAATCCGCACGATCAGGCCGCCGGTCTCCAGAGTCGGGATATCGCGCAGAAATCGATGCGCCTCAGCCGGCGTCCAGGCGAGCGCCTGATAGATGTCACCAGCCTCGACCAGGTTCTGCACCCACGGTAGATGCTCGGATGCTTCCCGAATGGGCGTGAGCAATGCGACGAGTCGCTTGCGATTCGACGCGCCCGCGTATTCCTGCAGAGCACGCGCCAGAGGCAAATGCTTAGCCTCGCCGCGCTCCGATAGACCGCTCGCGTAAGTAGCGAGAAACGCGAATGGATGCTCCTCGTCCCCCTTGTTTTCGGCGAGATGGAAGGTGACCCGACCTACGAGCCGCCACAGCGGATTTTTCTCGTGCAGATAAGCCCGCACGCCTTTCCCATGAGTACCCACGTCGAAGCGGACCCGGGCATCCAACTCCAACCACGCCGTCCTCAAGGTGCCTGCGTCGAGATACTCCAGTCCTCGCATAGGCGCAGCCTCGAGCACGATCGCGGATAGCTCGTCGTCGCCCGGCGGCGCAACCAACACGGTCTCTTGCGAGACATCGGGCTCACCTAGGTGGCAAAGCTGAGTGAAGTACCGCTGCGCAAAATCGCGCGCGAAAGCGAGTGTCGCCCCCAACGCGGTCTTGACCTCAATGGTTGCAAGGTGCAGCAGACCCGCTCCCTCACCATCATTGAATGCACGCTCAATTCTCGCAGACGTTACGGCAGGCAACGCAGTCGAGCCTTCATCCGGGCGCATTTCGACCCGCAGCTTGTGTTGAGATGTAACGTAGAGTTCGGGCGTCATCTCGATGCGATGCTCATACATTCATAGGGCATAAGGTCAACAGAGTGAAGCGTTGAGTTACCTCATTGGCGCGCCGGGGAACGTGCGCAGATTCCATCCGACCGCTGACACCGGATAAATTCTACACGTGCAATGATGATAGGCCTTCGACATCTTTTGCTCGAAGGCGGGGTCGTCGGGTGCGTGCTGTGCTCGGGTGGCACGACCCGCGGAATGTCATCGTCCCTTGGCGCGCATCGTCCATTGCCAGGCGGCGAGCGCGGGCAGCCCGAATACGATCTCGCGCATTCTTTTGGCGAGCGACAGGGCAATGGCCACGTCGCTGGTAATCCCGAGGAGATGGCCTACGGCTATCAACCCGGCCTCTTGAACACCGAGGCCGGCGGGGGCCATGAAAATGAGGCTTCTTGCTGCCAGCGTCAGACTTTCCAGCGCGAGTGCGGAGGCAAGGCTCGTCGGGTGCCCAAGCCACTGCAGGGCCAGCCAGGTTTCCGAACTACCGGCGATCAACCCTGCGAGCTGCCAGGCAATGGCGCGCGCAAGCCGTCCGTGCGCTGGCGTGAGCTCACGAATGGCGGTATCAAGGTCGGCTAATTTGTCCAGGATGCTTGGAACGTTTCCGTTGGAGCGGACTATGCCCGCAGCCAACTTCCTGATGGCCCGGAAGAACGCGCCGCTGCGCAATGACCACATGAACAGCAGAACAACCGGCAGACCCGCCGCAAAGGCCATGAGCAGGCCGGCCAACGTTTGAAGGCCGCCCGTGACGCTCAGGAGAGAAGTGACTCCGAGTGTCAGGAACAAATACTGCGCAACGAGGATGAGCAACACTTCAACGATCACGCTGGCAGCCGCCGTCGTGCCACTGACTCCCTGGCGGGTAAGCAAGTGCACGCCCACCACCTCGCCGCCGATATTGGCGACTGGCAACAGCCGGTTGATTGCCTCCCGGATCGAGGCGATCAAAAACAACACCGGAACGCGGATACGTCCCTGGAGGAGTACGTGCCATCCCATCACATCGAGCAGCAGCGGCAGCGCGTGGAGCGGTACCAACAGAAGCAACACCCAGCCGGCTCGATTGAGGAGATTACCTATCGATTGCGCACCCTCGTGTACCACGAGTGCGACAACTGCTATGAGCCCCAGCGCGAATAAGATGCGAGCGAGTGTTCTCATGCGCGCCGTCGAGTGCACGCACCCGCGATACCGTCTCCTCTCACAAATCTGATCGTCGCAGGAGTGTCGCCAGAAAGAATGCCCGGCGGTGTTCGGCGGCGCAGGCCAAGCTCGGTGCCCACCGGAAGGCATCATGAATTTCGCGTGTGTCTCGGGAGGCTTTGTCGATGCCGAAGAAGTAGTGGTCGACGACCAGAAGCAGGCCACCCGGCGCGAGCCTCGAGGAGACATTGCGTACGATGGACTTCAGCCCCATCTCGGTCAGCGGCTCGATGTAGTACAGCGTGTCGGCAAGAACAATCAGGTCGAAGCCCGGTTCCCCCCGCATCTCGTCGAGCATATTTTCTTGCGAATAGACTATGTTCGGGTGTGCAGCGGACAGCTTCCGAGCCTGGCCAATCGCCGCCGCCGAGATATCGGTGCCCAGGACATGCTCGGCAAAGGGAGCGAGCTTGCGCGTCAAAGACCCAAGACCGCAGCCGATATCGAGAACGCGCCGATAAGGTTGCCGCGGGAGCATCGAGAGCAGACTATCGTACTTACGCTGTTGATACCGATATTGCGGCATCTCGGCCCCGAAGGGGTCGCTCGTTTCCTCATACAGCGCATCGAAGGCCGCGGCGGCGCCGCGCGCATGCCGCAGCCGCTGCAACCGGGAGTCGGCACGCGCCGATCTGATCCAGAACGAGATATCGCGAAGGGTCATGAAGAAGTCTGGTGGGGCGCTCGCCAGCGGCAGGAATTTCCCGAAGTTGTCGTGCGTCAAAGGGCCTCCACGGCGACCCGCCTGTAATGCTTTGCAATGCAAAGTACAGGTGCCTGCCAACCGAGCGCAAGTGTTTTCGGCAGCGGATCCTCGATGCGATGGAGGCGCCGAGGGTCACCGGCCTCCCAGGAGAACAATATTGTTCAGACGGTTGCATCCGCGGCCGGAACGCTCTCGTCGATCATCTTCGTGCTGCCTGGTCTGGTGATCGTATCCGAGAGTTCAGGTTGCGCTGTCCGTTCCTCCCCGTGGTATGACGTCACGCTCCCTCATCCCTTTGCCGTATTTTCGCCCCCAGCCGAATTGCACATCGGTAACGGATCGGTACGGACCACCGGCTAGTTTCGCGCGCCTTGAAACACGGATGGCGGCGATGGATCAGACAGATAGACGGCTGAGTTTGTGCACAGTGCTGTTGTGCGCGGTGCTGCTGACGGCCTGCGGAGGGAGCAGTGGTAGCTCCGATGGCGGTGGCGGGGGTGGCGGCGGAGGAGGCGGTGGCGGTGGCACACAGTCGTACACTGTAGGCGGCGCGGTCAGCGGCCTGTCCGGTGCGGGGCTGGTTCTCCAGAACAACGGCGGCGATGACCTGACAGTGTCGGGAAACGGGAGTTTCACCTTCGCGACCAGCATCGCGAGTGGCAGCAAATACGGCGTCACCATCAAGACGCAGCCGTCAAACCCATCGCAGACCTGCGTGTTGGCCAATGCCAGCGGTACGATTGGCGCCAGCAATGTCACCAACGTCTCGGTAACGTGCACGACAAATACTTACTCGGTCGGAGGTAACGTAGTTGGTCTGATAGGCACCGGGTTGGTGTTGCAGGATAACGGAGGTGACGACCTCGTAGTGTCCGCCAACGGAAGCTTTGTGTTTGCGACGAGTGTTGCCAGCGGGGCCACCTTCAAGGTCACCGTCAAGACGCAGCCATCCGGGCCAGTTCAAGCCTGTGCGGTGACTAACGGCTCGGGAACAGCAGGCTCGAGCGCGGTTACGAATGTCGCCGTAAGCTGCGGGCCTATAGCGCTGCTGGCTGGGCGGTTGGGTGGAAGCGGGAACATCGATGGCATCGGTGCCGCTGCCAGGTTCAGTAATCCTACTTCCCCTGCGATCGACGTCGCCGGAAACCTGTACGTAGTGGATAACAACAACCAGACGATCCGCAAGATCACACCGGCGGGCGTGGTGAGCACCTTCGCGGGTGCGGCGGGCCAGGTAGGCTCGACCGACGGTACCGGGGGAGCCGCTCGATTCAACTACCCCAACGACGCCGCGGTGGATACTTCCGGTAACGTGTACATAGCGGACACTGGCAACCACACGATCCGCAAGATCACTCCCGCGGGGGTGGTGAGTACCTTGGCGGGCACGGCGGGCCAACCGGGTTCGACCGACGGCGCCGGCACTGCTGCTCTATTCGAGTCTCCGTGCGGCGTGGCGATTGACTCGACCGGCAATCTGTACGTGGCGGACACTGGCAACCAGACGATTCGCAAGATCACCCCGGCTGGCATTGTCAGTACGCTTGCAGGAACGTCGAAACAGAAAGGCACGGCAGACGGTACCGGCGGCGCTGCCCGATTCAACGTTCCCACTGCCTTGGCAGCCGACCCGGCAGGTAATGTGTACGTTGCGGATAGCAACAGTCAGACGATCCGCAGGATTACTCCAGCGGGAGTGGTGACCACGTTTGCCGGCACGGCGGGCCAGACCGGTTCGGCCGACGGCACCGGCAGCGCCGCTCGATTCAATTATCCAAACGGAATCGCAAGTGACACGGCCGGCAATCTGTACGTGACTGACGGCGACAACGACACGCTTCGCAAGATCACTCCGGCGGGCGTTGTGACTACGCTCGCGGGTAGTGCCGGACAGGGCGGGACTGCGGATGGCGGCGGCACTGCGCGATTCTACTTCCCCGACGGCGTCGCGGTTGATGCCGCCGGTAACAGCTATGTAGTGGATAGTGCAAACAACACCATTCGCAAGGTCACTCCGAATGGGGTGGTCAGCACCATCGCCGGCACGCCGATATCACAAGGCTCGGCAGACGGCACTGGCGGCGACGCGCAATTCTTACAGGCGCAAGGAATCGCAGCCGACGCAACTGGCAACGTGTACCTGGCGGACAGTAACAACACGATCCGCAAGATCACACGTGCGGGCGTCGTGAGCACGCTTGCGGGCTCAGCCACCGATTACGGCTCCGCCGATGGCGCTGGTGCAGCCGCGCGATTCTACGGCCCCGCTGGCGTCGCAACCGACGCAACTGGCAACGTGTACGTAGCGGACACCGGTAACGACACGATCCGCAAGATTACGCCGGCGGGGGTGGTGAGCACGCTAGCGGGCACGGCTACCCTGTCCGGGTCGACCGATGGTGTCGGCACAGCAGCACGGTTCTACTATCCCGCTGGCATTGCGATCGACTCCGCCGGCAACCTGTATGTGGCAGACACGAGCAACTACACAATCCGCAAGATCACGCCGGCGGGGGTGGTGAGCACGCTCGCCGGAGCGGCAGGGCTGAGTGGTTCCACCGACGGCATCGGCGCAGCCGCGCGATTCTCCATACCCGAGGGAGTCGCAGTGGACCCCACCGGCAATGTGTATGTGGCGGATTCAAACAACCACACGATTCGTAAGATCACGCCGGCCGGAGTCGTTAGCACGCTTGCGGGTGCGGCGGGGCAGAAAGGTGCCACTGACGGTATGGGCAGTGCGGCGCGGTTCAATTTTCCGCTCGGTGTTGCCACTGATTCTGTGGGCAATGTGTATGTGACCGACAGCCTTAACGACACCATTCGTCGCATTACTCCGGATGGAAACGTGACGACCGTAGTGGGCGTGCCTGGCCTCCAGGGGGTTCAGCTCGGCCCCCTGCCAGGGACGCTCAATGCGCCTGGTTTCCTTGCAGTACTGCCGGGCCCGGGCGTGACTTTGGTCGAGACGGATTCCGAAAGTGCTGTTCTGCAGATCGCGCTGCCCTGACATCGGGTCGCACACCTACCGGAATAATGCTATGGCTCCAGGGGAAACCCCCGTATCCCCCTCGGGTCGTTCCGACTCCAGTTCGCCGTTCCTGCGACGGGCCCGGGGTAAACCCGCGCTTTATCCAATCGAACCCCGTCTGGGCGAGCTGTCCATACCCTCGTGCAGCATCTTTGAAGTGCGATGTATGTGAATCTCGACACAGAGGCATAGAGAGAGCAACAAACGGACAATAAAAATGCCTCAGCCACCAAATGAGAATACCAGCCGAAGATGCTGGAACCGGCTTCCCTACAAACGGTAAGGAATGCCAGTTTGTCGCCTATGTTTACCAGTGGGGTATCCGATGCATGTATGTTCCCGTGACGTCAGGCTAGCAGCAGCTTCATTTGCACTGTTGCTTTGCGTGCCGTTCACGACAGCGCTGGCCGCACCGACGCTTAGCGTTGATACCTCTCCCATGAATTTCAGTCCCCCGAGCTTCATGGTGGGTACCAGCAGCCCGGAAGTTCTGCGCTTGGTCGGCAATTCCGGCTCCGACCCTCTGGCGTTCGCATCGCAGATCACCGGCGCGAATCCTGGTGACTTCACGCTCGGCGCTTGCTCCCAGGCAACGGTTGTTCCGGGTGCCACCTGGTGCAAAGTTCAAATCGGCTTCCGCCCCACGGCCACGGGCACACGTACTGCAATTCTTGAACTAAAGACAAATGATCCGGCTGCGGCCAAAGTTCAAATTCCCTTGAATGGGTCGGCCACGGTTGCGGCGCCGCGCGTCGCGGCAAATCCAACGTCGCTGGCATTCGGCACGCAGCCAGTGGGCGTCGCCAGTGCCACGCAGCGCATCACCATCTCCAATTCCGGCACGGTCTTGCTGACGATCACCAACGTCGCCAGTAGCAACCCGGAGTTCTCCGTCGTCACCGATTGTATGGTCGCCCCCTTGGGCGCGCACAATAGCAGTGTCTGTGCGGCCGACGTCACATTTACGCCCAGCGCCGGTGGACCTAGGCAGGCGGTGCTCACCGTCATCAGCGATGATCCGCGAGGCCCATTTACGGTGCCAATCACGGGAACTGGTGCGGCGCCGGCTGTTTCCGTTTCGCCGACCAGCATCAACTTTGGGAGCGCATTCGTGGGGAGTTCCGCGAGCCCGAGACAGGTTGTGTTCACGAATACCGGCTCGGCCGTGCTCAATGTGAGTGCGCCTTCCTTCGGCGGCGCCAACTTTGCGGACTTTACGGCAAGCGGTTCGCCCTGCACTGTGCCGGTAGGAGGCAGTTGCACCGTTACCCTGAGTTTTTTCGCGAATGCCTTTGGCAGCCGCAACGGCCAAGCGAGCTTCACGACCAACGCCCTCGGCGGTCAGCCGGTATCCGTGACGCTCAGCGGTTTTGGTGAAATCACGACCGTGTCGCCACCGCCTTTACCGGCGGACGATCATCACTTTGTCACCGTCCTACCTACCGGCACCTGCCGCAGCAACGGGCAAACGCTGAGTGCGGCTGTGCCAGTGTCGCGCGTCATCGGCAGCCTGGGACCATCCGCGGCAGTTGCGGCCGGTACGCTCTTGCCGTCGGCCACACTCGAGATCATGGCCCTCGATTCATCCGCCACGGCCGTGCACTCGATTGCTGTCAACAATACGACCGTTGCAACTCTACCGACAGCGCCCGGCTCGTGGACACTTCGCACCGTAACTTTCCCAGTAACTCTGCTGAGCTTTCCTGCGCAAGCGCCCATCGGTTCTGCTCCCACGCCCGTGACGAATACCATTGTGATCAATCCGGATACCACGAAGGTAGGCGGTTGTGTCGCCGTAGCCTGGGTGCGCTTGTCATTTAAAGCGATGTCGCCAGTGATCATGATCCATGGCAACGGCAGCGATGGCGGCTTTTTTGTAAGACAGGGCTTTGCGGGTGCCCTGACGGCTGCCGGTATAGCGAACGATAGCTCTATCAATCTGACGGGCCTGCCTGGGGGCGCGGCTACGATTGCCACCAATGCCAGCACCTTGCAATGCCTGGTTCCGCCCGTGGTGCGCAGCTTTGGTGTCAACAGCGTACACGTCGTCGCGCACAGCAAGGGCGGCCTTGATACACGCTTGTGGCTGTCTCTGTTTGCTTCCACCAATCTCACGGCGCGACCGCCAGCTGCGAGCTGTATGCCTCCAGCGGGCACTGTCAACCCCGCCTTCAGCGTCATTTCGCTCACCACTTTGTCCACTCCGCATTTAGGTTCGGCGCTGGCCGATCTGTCCGTCGCGGCGGATGCCAGCGGTGTCGCCCTTTACGGTTTTTCCTTGGGCACAGCGAGTAGTCTGGGTCTTTCCGCAACGGATGCCGCGATTCCAAACCTCACTACCTTCTTTACGGCAGGCTTCAATCCCCCACTGCCCGCGGCTGCAGATTATCGAATGCTGGGCGGGGATACGGATTTGAATGGCGATGGCATCATTGTGAACGCGCCGGTTGATGAATACCTGGCCGCGCGGGGAGAGCCGCCCCCGCCGCCACCGTCCACACTAGCCGCGATCTTTGCCAGTCCACCAGTCACTGTCGGTGGCACCACGATCACCGGCCCACAAATGGCTGACGCGCTGGTCACTATGATCCACGGCATACTATCCAATGTTTCGACATTCACCGTTGGCTTCACGACGGTGATAATCCCAACGCCGCTATTCCCAGTTGTTGTGACCATTACGCATCCGGTACCAATCCCGACAGCGGCGCCGGCGCCCAATGATCTGCTGGTAACCATCGGCAGCGCCAATGGCGGTCCTTCGCCCTTTGTCTCAGCCGTAGCCCCACTCACTTTTACGCTCGCGGCCGGACGCAACCACGCCTCCATCGCGAATGCCGGCGTGGCGGGCTTTGTAATTCCGCTCTTGATTACCACGGACCTCACGCGAGGTGACCTGAAGTGACGCGGTTCAAAACACGGTTAATCGGATGCGTTGCATTGATCGCGCTTGCAGGCGCGGCTCAAGCGCAACAGGATGCGGCCGTCGGTAGCATGATGGCCGCGGCACACGCGGGCGGAATGATTGCAGGCGGGGAAATGGGTGCCGATCGCGAGTTCGTGCTCGATGACGCGCGCTCGCTGACGCTGATCATTACGTCTACGGCCAACTTGTTGCCCAGCCTGCAGCTACCCGATGGCACGAGTTTGACATTGGATAAGGGCGGCAACGACAAGGCCCGCTGGTATGCGTTTAGCGGCAACAAGGCCGCGCAGATACTGATGTTTCCCGGGGTAGGCTCGGGTTTCAACACGATCCTGCAACTCAGTGCACCGCCAGCCGGCGGCTATGTGTTGCAGCTCAGGCGGCGTGACGCTTCGACCGTGGAGGCGCCATTCATGGTAACGCGCGTCGAGGACAGCGACTTGCGGATGGGGTTGATGATGCCCTCCAGTGACGCGATGACAGGCGCACCGTTCGTTTTTGGCATCGTGCTATTCGATGGCGCTGAGCCCGTGCGCGGCGCGCGCGTGTTGGCCGCAGTGGCACAGACGACCACCGATCCGGCGGCGCCGCCGATTCGTAGCGCGGAACTGCCGCTGGGTGATGACGGCAAAGGCGTGGACACAGCGGCGGACGATGGGCTTTACACCGGCATGCTTGTTCCGCAGGCGGAGGGCAAGTACTGGATCGCGGTGCGCGCGCTGGGCAAAAACGCCGCCGGCCTCGCTTATGAGCGCGACGTGGGCTTCTCCCTTGTGGCATCGAAGGCCACGGTGCAAATTGCCAAGCCGGGTCTGGGACAATGGCAGCGCGATACGCGCGCCGGCAAGATCAGCCAGTACTCCGTGCCGGTGGCGATTCGCGGTCCGGCCGGGCAATACGAACTGGTCGTCACGCTAAATGCGGACAACGCTCGACAGGTGCACGGCAGTGCGTTGCTCGATATCGGTGCTGGCGGCAGTGCCAGGTCAGTGGTGAATGTAGGCGCGGCAGCGCTGCACAATCTCGAAGCCGATGGACCTTATGCCCTGGCATCGATCGAAGCTTATGAATTGGGCGCAACAGGCAGAGTGCTGCGAGGTCGCTGGCAAGGAGCCAATAACACGCCAGCAGTGAAACTTGGAAATACTGGTCAACAATGAGCAAGAGCCGCAGCTCCTGTCGGCGCCCCTCAGTGCGTCGCTAGCTTGAGTCGCAACACGCGTCTCTCTTCCTCGTCCGTGCAGACATGAAGATGCCACGTCTGCGTAGCCGCATTTGTCCTCGCCATCGCCGTGATAGTGGTGTCAGGCTCGGCCGCCCTCTCCGAGGCCTTGGTGCATATTTTTTCGATGTTGGCTGACGGAAGCAACTTTCTGGTCCGTCTAGTCAAATTGAGTGAGGTCCAAAAATGAGTGAAATCAAAGGCTTTGAAGTTGTACCCAATCCGCAGCGGGACGCGGTACAGTGGTTCGAGCTGTTTCGGTCCGGAAAGCGAGAGGAAGCCGCGGCCCAGGTCGCCGAGGAGCAGCGCCGTTCGCGGCAGGCCACGGACGCGGCTATCGATGCGCATCTTAGGGAGATCGCCAACTCGCGAGGCTGATACGCGCAGTCGAGGGCTATTCGGGCGCCGCTTGTCTTGAGGGGTGCGAGAAGCGCACGGCAAGAAGCGTGATCGAGCCACAGGTGACGAGCGTTGCGATCATGCCGATCATCAGGGCGTAATCGCCCTGAAAATAACCGTGCAAAGCCCCCACGAATTGCAGCGCGTTGAATCCGGCGAATGAAACAATTGAGATGCCCTTTGCGTCGCGTGTCTTCCAAAGACGCAACGCTTGCGGCACGAACAGACAGGCGTTGATCGCCATTCCGAACCCGAATAAGGCGGCGATGACGTCCCTCATAGGGGCGCGTCGGTTGCAAGCTCCTCGACACCTCGAAAGTCCTCTTCGATGCCGAACATCCTGGGCCCAAACACCCGCAACGCCTCCGGCCGCCGCATGATCGGCGCAGCACTGTAGCCGATAACTCGTACCCGCTGCCCGTAACTCAACATTTCCGCGGTCAATGGCTCGGCCGATTCAGCATCCAGCACTGAAATCAGGTCCGGAACTACGGTCACCGTGTGACCACGGTGGCGCGCTACCAGATATTCGTTCTGGATCTCGACTGAGAACTCCGGCTCATCCCCCCGCCCACTGTTGATCAGAACTTCGCCCCAGTGCCACCCATCACGCGTTTCATGCCTCACGTCAACGATCCGGCCCATGAAGAGCTGACGGGCATGGCGCCCAGCGGCCGGCTCGTTGAGCAGCGCCAAAAGGTCCTCTACAGGATCGGACTGCGACTCCCGAGCGTGTCGGATCCGTCTACCAATCTCCAACGTCTGCGAAATCGTGTCATGAACAGCCAGATCTTTCGCTTGCCTGCCAGACATTGGGTAGAAGGCTCCGTAGATCATGGAGCCTAATGACGCGCAGACCGATCGCACCATGTCTTCGGCGATTCGATCGGTGGTCGCGTGAACGTATGTCGCATTTCCTGAGTCATCCAGGAGAACACAGGGACTCGCTGCGCAGCCGTAGACACTGAATGTTGTCATCTCCAGGTGAGGAAAGGCCCTGCCCATGCCGTCGCCGTCTATAACCGGCAATCCAGTGCGGGCACCCAGAGCCAGCGGAAACATGGAGTTCGCTCCGCCAATTTCCGCGCTGATCAGCGCATCAACTTTGCGCCCATAGTATTTCTCGCTCATCTCGAGCAATCGGAGCAATGTCCGCGTGCTGACCAGATGCTCGACGATGACGGTCGGGGCCCCGACTCCAGCAATCGAAATGACGAAAGCATCGTCGGCCAATTCGTTGGCCTTTACGATACGCGCCGCCCGGCCTTCCACAAGTTGCCGGCGCAGGTAGAGCTCACCGACATAAGGATCCCCACCCCCGCCGGACCCAAGGAACACTGCACCGCGAGCCATGTCCCTGATATCGAGATCTGTGGCAATCGTCTGCATGTTGAGTCCTCAGGCCGCGCTGGCCGTGGCGAGTTGACCCACGGCACGGATCTTGACGTGCACGGAGCCGGTACGCATGTGTGTCATCGGAAGTTCTACGATGTCGACGATTTCGACTGTATCGGGTGAGGCGCCGGCGGCGATCGCCGCAGCAACTGCTTCCTTCCTGGCCTTCGCCAATGCGCCGTCACGACCCAATGCAGCGAAGTCGAAGATTTTGTCTACACGACCGCTGACCAGAGATATCGCAGCGCCCACCGCATTCGCTACTTCGGCGTGTTGTGGCCGATGCACTTCCGATACGCCGCGAAGTGGGCGGGAAATCAGGATGTGTCCCCCTCCGACCAGGATCACGGGCACCGGCTTGCTGTTGGTCTTCATCTGATCAATCGTGTCCTCGATCTGCAAATGGATGTGATCGAGCACCGCCGTGACGGTGGCGTCGCTCAGAGACTGCACGGCTGCCGGATTGCCAATCTTCGCGTGACCTGCTCGTACAGCGATATCGGTCAGAGTAAGTTCCTTGCCACCAAACACCAGTGCTCGTTGGCTGAGCTGATATCCCACCGAATCCGGGCCCAGACGTGGCGACGACCCGTCGAAGCGCACCAGGGTGCCGCCACCCAGTGCGATCGAGAGCACGTCAGGCATCCTGAAATTGGTGCGCACTCCACCGATCAGATGGGGGGTGGCCGTCTCGCGGGGGAATCCCCGAACCAAGAAGCCAAAATCACTCGTAGTGCCTCCGACATCGATGACGATGGCGTCCTGCAT
>Ga0307511_10001598_pt1 | contig 24040 bp, 21 predicted proteins | sample 13_EM_MG_FD_200266 | JGI IMG/M metagenome (GOLD analysis project Ga0307511, IMG submission 200266) | Populus trichocarpa ectomycorrhiza microbial communities from riparian zone in the Pacific Northwest, United States - 13_EM | ecosystem: Host-associated > Plants > Roots > Unclassified | place... | reverse complement strand
TAAACTCATCGAGAAACTCAAAATCGCCATTTGATGCACTAGCCGGTGATGCATGGTAAACTGAGATCCCCAATACCTATGGGAAATCTACAATCAACCCTACCTAGACGAAGTTAGTCTCGAATAAATGTGATTATTCGCTTATGAAAAAAGTACTGACGGACGTGGAGCTGGTTACTAGCTAAGAATGCTTGGCCTAGTGACTGGAGATGAGAGTTGGACCAACGGTTTAGATGGCTGACAAGTCTGCTATTCTCACCATCATTCCAGGCAACGACATCGATAGCAATGGCGAACCCACGGCCCCAACAAAGGTAATTGTCAAGGCGACCACAACCACCAAGAAGATAATATTAATGCCTAGCAAGGTGGCAAGTGTCCAGTCGACGCAGACGGGGATGTGGTCCTCCTCTTGAAGAACTATAAAGGGACAGCTCGCTTCCAAGTGAATTCGAGCATTCTTTGCATGCCATCACCAGTGTTTCGGGCCATGCTGGGCACGAATTCTCACTTCAAGGAGGCCAAAGAATTGGCGAGTCGTGATCATAGTATGGCACCTGTGGAGGTAAACATTGAGGATGACGACCCAGATGCGTTTGCGGTGATTCTTCGAATCCTGCAGCATCAGCATGACTCAGTACCAAAAGAGATCAAGGCGGATAAGCTGTATCAGATTGCTATTCTCTGTGACAAATATGACCTGCGACATTCCTTGTCCTTCTGGCTGGATAGGTGGATTCCAACGCCACATGAGTTGCGATCAGTTATGCTGTCAGGGAGCGTGGCGTCTCAAGATGAGAAAAGGCTATTCGTGGCATATGTCTTTCGTAAAGAAGAAGCGTTCAAAGCCATATCAAAGGATCTGATCCTCATGTACAAGATAGGTAAATCTGGATATACCTTTGTTCGGTCGAGCTGATCAAGGTGAACTTGGGCTTTCAGGATAACGGACCCCTTGAGGGCACACCCCAATGTGAGAACATACCACAGACAATTGTTGGTAAGTTTATGCGCCGAGATGGAGTGGAGAAAACTGAGTTCGATCTAACAAGAAAGCAGACGCTATTATGAGAGCCCGGACGGCAGCAATTGAAGCTATTATTGGCTGTGTACGCCAGTGTATAGCTTCATACGACGATCCTATGAAAGTTCAATGCCAATACAAGCGAGAATGCTGCGATGCATTTGTCTTAGGTCTCCTGATTCGAGAATTCAAGAAAGTGGGACTTTATCCCGAGGCACCATCAATCCACAAGCAGTCCGTGAAAGAGATCAGAGACAAGATTGCATCTGTGAAGAGCCCTAAGTTTCTATTCTTTGATGAACTAAACACACTGGTAGATGGGTGCTGCGGCAAGCCTGAATTCTGCACATGTTGGTGCTACGATTCCATCAACAACATGTGGGTGAATTGCCGGAATATTCAGAAGCTGTCGGTGCAAAATCATGCCAGATGTACGCCTATTGGCTCACTTGCGGCAGCGGTTACAAAGATCACAACCAAGATTGAGGGATTAGAGTATTCACGTTTCGTGGGGAAGAAAACGGATGAAGGATACAATGGGTCTAATGTTGAAGCGAACGCCGATTTGTGGGATTGCTTGAAATACATCTAGTCGCACGATTTAGTCGTATGCGCTGTGATATAGTTGATATACATATTGTATATGTTCTGGTCCTGTCGCGAAGGCAATTGTGTTCACGAACAGACTGGTCTGTACGCGAATGGACCATGGCTTGTTAGTGTTCTTCGGTTGACTGGTCAAGCGACGAACGCAGGGAATAAATGCAGGCCACGCAAGAGCGAATGCATATTGATGTATATTGGGATATTAGTTAGGTACATGCTTATTTCCGGACTTGAATAGTGCTCTCTATATCTGAATCCTCCTGCAGAGCATGCGCTGCCCCCTCTATTTCCCCCTCTGCCTGCTATGCTTCCACCTCTGCCTCCAACTCTAGTTCCTCTGACTCCAGTCCTGCCTCTGCAATATCCTGGTCGTGACAAAAACCAGTACGCTGCTTGGGATGGCAATGTGTAGTACAAGTAAGTTCAGCACGCATGCATGGACAGCGACGAGCAGAACAGTTTGCCATACAGTTACAATGAACATCAGGAGCTGTGCTTGAATTTGAGCTACTGATGGTTTTTTATATAATAGGCCATCCTCAGTCTCAAACTCATTCAGAGCAAGCCATTTAGTTTTGCGTTCCGCTGCAGTAGGTTTCGGATGTTCAGCCACCCATGCTGCTGTATTGCGTAAAATTCCCCTCAATTCCTACCATCAGTAGGATGAAATACGAAATCGGTTGGGGGGTGCATCTTGGAGATAGTTGTCAAAATAGGTGCGTACTTGCGCACTAAAGGGCTCAGAAGCTGCTGCCTCTCCTTCATTATTTTGAAAATCCATGTTTGGCAAATATAAAATTGGGGTGTGAATGGCTTGCTATATATACTGCTAGACTCTTTGTAATAGATTGATCGCTGCCCTCTGTAGACCTACAAAAAACCTAGATCACTATACTCCGTGGACCTGCACTCCGTGGACCATGCAAAAAATCTAGATCGCTATACTCCATGGACCTGTACTCCGTGGGCCTGCAAAAAATTAGCTTAACCGAGGCCTTCAACCGAACCTAGTAATATGGAACTATCCCTACACAGCTACACAATTTGTGGATATGGCTAAAACTATGGTAAATCAGTACTCGTATTCATACTATGGTATATGACGAGGGATAAAGATGTATATGTTCTGGTCCACCGACGAATGAATTGAGTTCACGAACAGACTGGTCTGTACGCTAATGGACCTAGTTCGTGGAATGATCAGTCTCCGCAAGAACCGGTATTTTGATCCTAGTCCACCGATGAACAGAGTGCATACAAATTAAGAGCTATTGCATACATCATATGTGGGGTAAAGAATAAAAAGAATGATATTAAAAGAAATCGAACCTCATCACATAATACTATACTAGCTTCCAACTACACTAACATGACTAGTAGTTTTAGCCATATCTCATAGAGAATACTCTAAAATGATCATAACAATTCCTCAGTGGACTAAACAGTCTGTTTGCAACGGAATTGAAATTTAAATAGAGCCAGCTACACACGGGAAGCCGTGTAACATTGGAATTCTAGACTTTTATGTACATATGTATATAAGTAGATAGATATGTTGTAATTTAATAGGAGGCTGCAGATTTTCTAGGAGTGTTGCTGCTGGCAGGCCTAGACTGAGATCTCCAGTACTTATGGCTATCCACCTCTCTAGATAGTTACTATAGTCTCGGAAAGCACACACCAAAAGACAGTATACTGCAGCCATATTATCCAACTCCTAGCCGGTGGAAATGACAGCTTTGGCCGAGGGGGAGATCGATATCGCGATCAGCCACAAACCCTTCACTTTCGCTTGATAATTATTCAATCATAGACTCTGCAAAAAGAAACTCGTTTTAGGACACATTTAGCTTACTTGAACCATGCGATACACCAAGTGCATCAATCTGACTGCCTGGAGCTTTGGCTTGCCCGAATACCCCGAATACCAGACTAGCTTTAAGAACACAGAGGTGAGAACCACCAAGGTTTGCCGCCATCAGAGTATCAAATACTGTTACGTATAGTCAGGTTGCAACGGCACATTGTGCGTCGAACAGCTAGACCAATTGGGTTATCCCTTGGTAAAGATCGTGCATAAATGCTATTGTTCCATGGCTCTACCCCTGTTACTTATTGTGCCAACTCTTCATGCACGATACGTCAAAGTCACAGCGGCTGAAGGGATACTATCGCCCCCTCTCCCATCCCCACTTACAACCACTTCCCCAACTCGATTCCCCTCCGCCAGCTATCCTTTAACCTTCTCTGACTGAAGGATGTCTGCTGTCACCGCTGACGTAGGTTAAATTTCCCTGCTTTCGCCTCACATCCGAGACCACAAGTAGCATGACGAGTGATCATTCACCTGTTTCTCTCGAGCTCTCACACATTTTGGCTGATACATATCATAACTCTCTAGAACATCCCTGTCCTCATGGGTACGTCCATAATCTCGGTTATCCTAGTGTGTGCCGGCTGCCATGTGTGAGAGGTGCACTGGAGATGAGAGTTGGATCAACTTGGGAATTTGATTTATATATCAGACCTAACGACTCACATTCTCACTATCACATATAGGCGACTGCATCGACAGCGATGGAAAAACCAAGCTCCCGACAATAGTAATTGTCAAGCAGACCACAACCACCAGTAAGGTGGCAAACGTTCAGTTCGACTCAGACGGGGATGTAGTCCTACTTTTAAAGAATGATAAAGGTACGGCTCGCTTCCAAGTGAATTCGAGCATTCTCTGCATGTCATCATCAGTGTTTCGGGCCATGCTGGGCGCGAGATCTCACTTCAAGGAGGCCAAAGAATTGGCGAGTCGTGATCATAGTATGGCACCTTTGGAGGTAAGCATTGAGGGCGACGACCCAGATGTGTTTGCTGTGATCCTTCGAGTCTTGCACCATCAGCATGACTCAGTACCAAAGGAGATCAAGGTGGACAAGCTATTTCAGGTTGCTATACTCTGTGACAAATATGACCTGCGACAGTCCTTGTCCTTCTGGCTGGAGAGGTGGATTCCAACGCCACATGAGTTGAGATCAGTTATACTGCCAGGGAATGTGGCGTCTCAAGATGACAAAAGGCTATTCATGGCATATGTCTTTCGTAAAGAAGAAGCGTTCACGGCCATATCAAAAGATCTGATCCTCATGTACAAGGTAGGTAAATCTGGATATACCTTTGATTTGCTTATCCCGATCGGTCGAGCTGATCAAGGTGAACTTGGACTTTCAGGACAATGGACCCCTTGGTGGCACAACCCAATTTGAGAACATACCACAGAAGATCGTTGGTAAGCTTATGCGGCGAGATGGAGTGGAGAAAACTAGGTTCAATCTAACAAGGCAGCAGACGCGATTATGGGAGCCCGGATGGCGGCAATTGAAGCTATGATTGGCTGTGTACGCCAGTGTATAGCTTCATACGACGATCCTATGAAAGTTCAATGCCAATACAAGCGAGAATGCTGCGATGCATTTGTCTTAGGTCTCCTGATTCGAGAATTCAAGAAAGTGGGACTTTATCCCGAGGCACCATCAATCCACAAGCAGTCCGTGAAAGAGATTGGAGACAAGGTTGCATCAGTGAAGCGCCCTAAGTTTGCACTCTTTGATGATCCAAAAGTACCAGTAGATGGGTGCTGCAGCACTCCTGTACTCTGCACATGTGGGAGGAGTTGGTGCTACAATTGCAGTAGCAAGAGATGCATGATATGCCACAGGGATTATAAACCGCCAGTGGCACTCGAGGTGAATCATGCCAGTTGTGCGCCTATTGGCTCAGTTGCTGCAGCAGTTACAGATATTACAACCAAGATTGTGGGATTAGAGTATTCACGTTTCGTGGGAAAGAATAAGGATGAAGGATACAATGGGTCTAATGTTGAAGCGAATGCCGATTTGTGGGATTGCTTGAAGTACATCTAGTCGCATGGGAGGAGATGGCAAAAATCACAAAAGACTTTGAGAGGTTACTCTATGGATCAGCGCTGGATCTCCACCTGTATCACACGATCCCTTTGCTATCCCATAGAACAATCCTACATTGCCTCCAGTGGTCACAACATAAGCAGGGAACATCGGGGACTCAGAGGTAGTATTTTTTTTTTTTTTAATAAATCATTACTCGCATTTATACTAAGGTACATGACGAGGGGGTGCATCCCCGGGTGGATACCCCTCAGAGGTAGTAGAAGGAGGGGCAAGGATTATTATGTATGTAGAAGTCTGTACGGGAGCGGGGCAAGGAATGGTCTAGAGGCAGGATAGTCAGTCACTCGAGCATGCGTTCTCTCGTCATAAACCATGGATAGTTTAAGTTAGGGTACTGAGTTCCCCCCCAAAAAAACCACCCTGGCCAAGGAAGATTAGTCTGATAAGAGACACATCTAGGATAAAGGATTTTTGTTGGTACATTTTGGGTCTTAAGTTAGATTCCTGTTATTTAGTTAATATACATATTGTATACATCTTTATTTTTTGCCCTCAATGTGAACCATTTACACAGTAAACTATGCAAGTATTTCAGCTGGTACTGGTACCTGCTTTAAATATCGACTCGCTACGCCCACCATGAAAATCTACGTACTTCATATGTATACTTACTTCTTACACAGATATATATAATGTGCAAAGGCCGAACTGCCGAGTCTATTTAACGTGGGTCATGGGATTTCCAATCAACACTGGCTAACCGGTTTCCGAGCATAAAACAACTATTTATTATGGGATATTAGTATGCTGAATGGTGGGAAGGAATATTGACACCCCCGCGAACACTCCACGTACCCCCCGGGGTACTACCCGCCACATATTTTTTCGCACAGTATGCTCTGTGTTATGCTAAAGAGCACGCGGTGGTTCCCGACGGAGTTTCTACGGTAGAGTGTGTATAAGATTAATTAGGGTCATCTCCTTATGTACTGGTGGCCGTCTTTTACGTAGATAGGGCATAGGACATAGGTATAGGGCTGCGTTTAGTTATAGGGCAAGGGGTTGATTTCGAGCCATGCTAGTGCTTGTAACTCAATCTCACCCATAGAATTAAGGGATATTTTCGGGTTTTATGTACCGTAGAATCTGGGGACTAAGGGCATTATGTCATGAAAATAGTATCTGTGAATAAGGAAGAAAATTATAAACAATATTCAAAGAGGTAGGGATAATTGAAGATAAGGGAATTGATGTCTAAATCTTCACTACCGCCACCTCTAGTCCGAGTTTCCGCTAGGCTCCTCGAGCTCCCTTTGCGCAGGGTGATATTGTACGCATGACATATGTGTAGGAAATACGACAGGTGAATAAGTGGAAACTCATGACATACAAGCGGATTTTGGCCATTATATAAGCGCAACCCACATGCAATAGCACATGGCAATGTGTATGGTTTCGTGAAGAAGCTTAAGATGATGGGGCGCAAACCTTCAAACAGCACAACTCGACATGTGGGAACTCAGAGACTCGTGTATTATACTGCTGAAATAGCCAGCGGTAAGAGAGGTATCCAACTATAGCGATCAATACAGCATTTTTCTAAGAGGTTGCACATTCCTACAGTATGTACCTAAGACTAAGTCTTATGCCACTCAGATAATATAACCGCAAATAACTCGTACCTCGCATAACTGACACATGAGTGTAATTTTGATAGAAAGGCCCCACGTGAACCAATATACCAAGTGCGTCTATGACATTCATACAAGTATTTATATCTTGGACCTACTAACGTATGCAAGGTCTCCGCACTCTCGATCTCGTACTAGACCACCCCAAATTATATTGGAGTACGCTGATTCTAATATTGATTTGACCTATCTACATCAGACTGAGGTATAAACTACTGCATATATATATAAAACTGTCCATTGCAAGCAAAGGCAACGCTCCCCAAGAGAGGCTAACATTAATTGATTTCGTATAGTCTAGTTAGGTTCCGTGCTCGGATCCAAAAGCTCAATCGAGCTCGAGTGCTCGCCGCGCGTGCATCAACATGACCATGACTTCACCCACTAGGTACCACCCCGGGCCCTGATTATAAAGGAATGGGGACCCTGTCATCAGATTCCAATTATATCCAATTGAAGGGCCATGGCCGAAGAAAAGGTTGCGACCGTTCAGTTTGATCCCGAAGGAGACGTCGTCTTTATTCTTCCTTGTAATGAAGGAACTGCACGCTTTCAGATCAACTCTAGTGTCGTGTGCTTGCAGTCACCAGTATTTAGGGCGATGCTGGGCAGGAACTCTCGCTTCAAAGAGGCCAGAGATCTCGCCAGTAGGGATGCTATTGGCCCTCCGTTGGAAATCTCACTTGCCGATGATAATCCAAAAGCATTGGCTGTTATCCTACGAATGCTGCACCTTCAGCACGACTCGGTGCCTGTGAGTTTGGGCGAAGACAGGTTGTATCAAGTTGCAATTCAGTACGATATGAGAAAGGCGCTGGGAACCCACCTGGATAAATGGTTAGCAGGCTACCCATGGGGCCTGAGCCAAAAGGTGGTGCCGGAACAGGCAGACAAATGGCTCTTCATGGCTTATGCATTTGCCCTACCCACGCTTTTCACGTCATGCTCCAAGAAGCTAATCATGGATAGACTGGGCCCACCGATACATAGACAAGTACAGTGACCCTTCCAGGACCGTTTGTGAGCACAAAGAATCCGAAGACCTCTGTGATTCAACAACACTTGGCTACCTTACTAGAATTTTTAAGAGCGTCAAGATTTACCCAGAAGCATCTGGCCTGAAGAATATGTCTTTGGTGGATATCAAAAGCCTTCTTGATAGCATACCCGTAATATCAGTTGTTTCAAAAACTGATTTGTATAGTGGAAAGCTGGTGCCAGGATGCTGCGGCTCTCCAATACGGAGTCAAGGAGCCTGTAGTAAGTGTAACCGATGGCTGTCAACTAGCTCGTCATGCCCCTCGTGCGGTCGTAAGTTCCTTGGCGGCTCTTGTAGTAGCTGTTATCAGGTCTACATAGGGGCAACCCCAGTCAGGAATCATTTGTCATGCATTCCGCTTACAGTGATTAAAGTGGAGCTCAATGGAATTGTCGGCAAGATCACAAGCTTAAAATATTCCGACTTTGTCCGCAGCAATACAGAAAATAGGCAGACTTTGGCCACTGATTCGGGTCCTGGTGCGGGGGATTTGTGGGAATCCCTTGTATTTCAATAGATCGCCAACTAGATCCATCCCACCTTCGGGAACTAGTCAGATAAGGTACGAATCGACCCTGCTTGGACAACAAGTCTTAAGGGCTGTGCATTGCTAGGATAGATTTGGGGAATAGGTATCATGGGATTACGCTGGGGTTAATACGATGGTTACTTCCAGTTGATATTTGTTCTTTTCAGGGAGGAGGTATTTTCAGTGGATGACAACTGAGATTCGTTTGTAGATGTGTGTGGGAGACTTTCAAGAATTACGAGGGATGGAATTGCCAAGGGAGGATAAGAATTTTGGTAGGTACCTTTTGGGCCAGATGATCGGTTCGTATGATTTAATTGCTGTACAGTATACTCCATACCTACAGTACATTTAAAATCTAGCATTGCAAGCATTTCATAGCAAATGGCAGAACCGCTACAAATATCGACTTGCTGCGCTAACAATGAAAACATAAGCAATTCATACTTAGTACTTCAGTATATATAAGGCTGAGCTACTGGGCCTATATATAGGTGCATGATATATCTCTGGAAAGTCGAATTATGTATGCATTCGTTCGATACCCCTTCGTGTGGATAGGCGCATCTTTCGGTATATTATGTATGGCATACCAAGTCTTCAGACGTCCCCAGGACATTAGTGCACATGGAGGAGCAATTATGTACCGTACCTCTTTTTTGTTATTTTTATATACTCTGTACAATGTGCAGCCCCGATAAGGGCCAGGTTAATTAGGGCATGCCGGCGACTATATACACGCTTGGGTAAAACTCGTCTTAGACAAATGAAATGAACGATGAGGTAGGAAATAGATCATCTGTCTCTTCCGCTGAGGTGTCTGTGTACATTGCGGTTGTATATAATGAAAGAAATATTCAACTGCGTCCTACGGTCCCTCTTGGACCCAAAGTCTCTCGTCTGTGTCCTTCTAGGTTGCTATCGACCCTATACGAGCCCTGGCGAGTTGGTATGCGGGGCAGCGGAAATGTATGTACCCGTACCTCGCTGCGGTTAGGCAGAGAGATACAAGCCAAGTACCTTTGCTACCTAACCAGATCTAGACTAACGTACAGAGCATACTACAACTAGACTAATACCGTACTGTACCGTAGCAGTAGGTAGTCCAGTTACCAGTAAGAACCCTCCAGAATAGGTTTAATGTGTATGCATGTGCAAGGGATGGTCAACCAGACTAGGTAGAGCTGGCCGTGGTGAGACATAATCTGCATGCAAAGTTGTATGCAGGGGAACATGCAGACCTTAGCCCACATTCGAAAATAAGAACCGGTTCTTGGTTTCGAATTACAACGCTTTGCCCCTCATGAATTTTTCTAGATCTCCCCTGCACTTCTGATCTCTCGCCCAAATTTCGTTTGGAAGGAGTACCGTATACCGCTTATGTATATACTACCTATGGTGCGAGACTACTTTTTTTTTTACATACTCAGTACTCATTTGCGGTGCGAGACTGCAGCTGACCGAACGATCTAAAAGCAGGAAAGGAGAGGCGCTGCAATTTAGTCAAACAACTACTCAGATCCAAAGGCTCGATCGAACTCGCGTAGAAAGATGTCCATATTTTCACCTACTGAGTATACCACTCCAGGCCCTGATCGTAGAGAAGGAACCTGTCTTCAGATTCTAATTATAATTGAAGGGCTGTGGCCGAAGTGGGAACCACGCATGCGCATACTCCAGGGCTGCCCGACCCTTCTGCAGATGCCGTCCAAGTGAAGAATATCGAAAAAGTTGCGCCCATTCAGTTTGATCCCGATGGAGACGTCATATTTGTTCTTCCTTGCAGTGAGGGAAATGCTCGATTCCAGATCAACTCTAGTGTCGTGTGCCTGCAGTCACCTGTGTTCAAGGCAATGCTGGGGAAGAACTCTCAGTTCAAAGAGGCCAGAGATCTTGCCAGCAGGGATGCTGTTGGCCCTCCATTGGAAATCTCACTTGCCGACGATGATCCAAAAGCATTGGCTGTTATTCTACGGGTCGTGAACCTTCAGCACGAGTGGGTGCCTGTGAGTCTGGGCGAGGACAGATTGTACCAGGTTGCAATTTTATGTGATAAGTACGACATGTCACGGGCGCTAGGAATCTACCTAGATAGATGGTTCAAACCATACCTAGGCGAGCAGGGGGAAGTACTGAAAAGTGCAGACAAATGGCTCTTCATGGCTTATGCATTTGCTCTACCCACGCTTTTCACGTCATATTCCAAGAAAGTTACTCTAGATATATGCACTGGAGTTTTTGGTGACCCTTTGAGGCCTTATATGGAAGGCTTCTGGTCGAAAAGCCCTCTTGATGAACATATTCCGTCTACGGTTGGTAGGTAAAGTTCAGCCCCTAAAGAGCGTGAACGCAGGTTGACATTGGAAAAGTATCACAGATTTTGGCCGTCCGTCAACAGACTATTGAGCGACTTGTGGATTGTGCCCACCGATACATAGACAAGTACAGTGACCCTTCTAAGACCGTTTGTAACCACCAAGGATTTGAGGGGCTCTGTGATTCAACAACACTTGGCTACCTTACAAGAGCTTTCAAGCGCGCCAAAATCTACCCAGAAGCATCCAGTCTGATGAATATGTCTTTGGGACACATCAAAGATCTTATAGCCAACATACGTATGGTGTTGATTGGTCCAATAGCTGATTTTTATAGTGGAAAGGTGGAGCCGGGGTGTTGCAGCTCTCCGAGACGGAATGCAAGGGGCTGTAGCAAGTGTAGCAAAACTCTGTTACATCACAAGTGTGACTCGTGCAACAGTTATTACATTGGTGGCTCTTGCTATAGTTGTCACAAGACATACAACGCAGCAGCACTAGCCACAAATCATTTGTCATGCATACCACTTGCAGCGGTTAAAGCAGAGCTGGATGGGATTGTCGACAAGATCACGGGCTTACAATATTCCGACTTTGTTCGCAGCAGCACAGAGAATGGGCGGACTATAGCTATTCATCCGGGTCCAGATGCGACGGATTTGTGGGAATCCCTCGTATTTCAATAGATCACCAACCCGATCCGCTCCACCTTCAGAACCCAATCAGATGCATACGAATCGATCCTACTTGGACAACAAGTCTTACGGGGTGAGCATTTCGAGGGTGATTTTGGGAATAAGTATCATAGAATTACGCTGGCGATTAATATGATGGTTACTTCCGGTTGCTATTCTTTGAATCAGGAAGGAGTGAATTTTCGGTGGTTGACTATTGGGATCCATTTGTAGATATGTGCGGGAGACTTTCAAGATTTACGGGGGATGGAATTGCTAAGGGAGGGTAAGGATTTTGGTTGACACCTTTTGGCCACGATGATCGGTTGGTGTGATTTAATTGCTGTACAGTTACATACTCCCTACCTACAGTACATTTCAGATCTAGCTATGCAAGCAATCTCAGGGAAAATGGCAGCACCGCTACAAATATCGACTCGCTGCGCCCACAACGTAAACCTAAGCAATTCATACTTAGGTACAGTCGAACCTATAATAGCATAGCGCGCATCCTACAGTATGCTATTAGGGCAAGTTAATGCAAACATAGAGGCCTTGTTTGGTATCACGTGCACATAGAAATATGAAGTGAAATTCCTGCCTAAGTACTCTGCACTCAACCAAACTCTATGCGACTCCTCCTACTGCTTCACTACGCCCGCCACCCCGGCTAGCCATCTTTGAGCCCAGAGCAGGATCAATTGGAATATCCATCTTAGATGAAAGACTATCTAGTTGAACACTGGGAACTTTGTATGGAGTAGTGTGAAGATGGAGCTATATAAGAAATTGCACGATATATATACACTTTTTACAATCCCCAATATGATCTGGTAACCTCCCCTCTGTTTCTCCGGTCAGTCCCTCGGGGGGTATGAATCTTATTTCCGCTTCAGCTCATCGCTGTTCATCTCGGCTGTAGATACCTGTAGTAGCTGAGATAGAAGTACATCCGCGATTTTTTCATAGGCCCGCCACCATACCACTAGTTATGCAGCTTTAATTGTTAGTGCATGGCAAGTTCGGGACAGGAAAAATCCTATGCGTGCTATTAGCGAGGTGTGCTATAATCACCATGTTATTATAGAGGTTCGACTGTAGTACTTCAGTATATATAAAGGCTGAGCTACTGAGCTATATATATATAGCATGATATATCTCTGGAAAGTCGAAGTATATATGCATCACCAAATCGCCCCTTCGTGTGCATAGGGGATCTTTCTGTGCACTATTTCCGCATAATATTGGTGCAAGGAAGCAATTAGGGGAGAGAGATATTGCCAAGCCAAGTGCCTACAACCTAACCAGATCTAGACTAACGTACGGAGTGTACCGTTCAACTCCGTACCAGTATATAGTCCAGTTACCAATATACCATCTGTGCAGGTATACCCGAACTACTGCGGTAATTTGACCAGCCAATTAAGAACCCCCAGAATAATGGGTTTAATGTGACAACCAGACTAGAGCTGGCCGTGGTTGAGACATAATCCGCGTGCAACGGACTATGATCCGAGGGTTGTATTCAGGGGAGCATGCAGACCCCAGTCTCCATTCGAATTAAGAACCGGTTCTTGGTTTCGAATTACCAGGTTAGTCTGGCTTGGCCCCTAACACATTTTCAGAATTCCCCCGCACTTCTAATCTCGCGCCCAAATTTTGTTTCTAAGGAGTACTGTATACCGCATATATATACTACCTATGGTGCGAGACTAGAGCTGACCGAACGATATAAAGCAGGAAAAGACGCGCTGCAATTTAGTCAAACAACTAAAGCTACGTACTCAGATCCAAAGGCTCGATCGAATTCGCGTAGAAAGATGTCCATGTTTTCACCCACTGAGTATAATACCACTCCGGGCCCTGGTCGTAGAGAAGGAAGCTGTCTTCAGATTCTAATTATGATTGAAGGGCCGTGGCCGAATTGAGAACCGCGTGTGCTCAAAGTCCAGGGCTGCCCGACTCTTCTACAGATGCCGTGCCAGTGAAGAATATCGAAAAAGTTGCGGCCATTCAGTTTGATCCCGATGGAGACGTCATATTTGTTCTTCCTTGCAGTGACGGAACTGCCCGATTCCAGATCAACTCTAGTGTCGTGTGTCTGCAGTCACCTGTGTTCAAGGCAATGCTGGGGGGGAACTCTCAATTCAAAGAGGCCAGAGATCTCGCCACTAGGGATGCTATTGGACCTCCACTGGAAATCTCACTTGCCGATGATGATCCAAAAGCATTGGCTGTTATTCTGCGAGTCGTGCACCTTCAACACGAGTGGGTACCTGTGATTCTGAGTGGAGACAGATTGCACCAAGTTGCAATTCTATGTGATAAGTACGACATGTCACGGGCGCTAGGAATCTACCTAGATAGATGGTTCAAACCATACCCAGTCGAGCAGGGGGAAGTACTGAAAATGGCGGACAAATGGCTCTTCATGGCTTATGCATTTGCTCTACCCACACTTTTCACGTCATGCTCCAAGAAGCTTATCATGGACACATGCGCCGGAAAATCTGGTGACCCTACTGGGCCTTATACCTGGAGAGGCTTCGCGCAGGCCCCTCTTGATGGACATATTCCGGCTACGGTTGGTATGCAAAGTTCAGTCTTTAAGAGGGTGAATGCAGGTTGACATTGGAAAAGTATCAGAAATTTTGGCCGTCCGTCAACAGGCTATCGAGGGACTTGTGGATTGTGCCCACCGATACATAGACAAGTACAGTGACCCTTCTAAGCCTGTTTGTAAACACCAAGGATTCCAAGGACTCTGTGATTCAACAACACTTGGCTACCTTACAAGAGCTTTCAAGAGCGCCAAAATCTACCCAGAAGCATCCAGTCTGGTGGATATGTCGTTGGAACGCATCAGAAGTCTTATAGCCGGCATACGCATGGTGTTGGTTGGTCCAATAGCTGATTTATATAGTGGAAAGGTGGAGCCGGGGTGTTGCAGCTCTCCGAGACGCAATTTAAGAGGCTGTAGCAAGTGTGGCAAAGGCCTGTCAAAGAACAAGTGTGACTCGTGCAGCAATTATTACTATGGTGGCTCTTGCTATAGCTGTCACAAGACATACAACGCAGCAGCACTAGCCACAAATCATTTGTCATGCATACCACTTACAGCGGTTAAAGCGGAGATGGATGAGATTATCGGCAAGATCACGGGCTTACAATATTCCGACTTTGTCCGCAGTAACACAGAAAAAAGGCAGTCTACAACTACTCATCCGGGTCCCAATTCGCCGGATTTGTGGGAATCCCTCGCATTCCAATAGATCGCCAATTTTTTTTAAAAAATTAAATAGATCGCCAACACTTGAAGACTCGATCCATTCCACCTTCAGAAATCAGTCAGATGACGTACGGATCGGCCCTACTTGGACAACAAGTCTTACGGGGTGAGCATTTCGAGGGTGATTTTGGGAATAGGTATCATGGGATTACGCTGGGGATTAACATGACGGTTACTTCCGGTTGCTATTTGTTCTTTGAATTAGGGAGGATTGTATTTTCAGTGGTTGACTATTGGGATTTGTTTGTAGACATGTGCGGGAGACTTTCAAGATTTACGGGGGATGAAATTGCCAAGGGAGGATAAGGATTTTGGTTGATACCTTTTGGCCCCGATGATCAGTTCGTATGATTTAATTGCTGTACCGTATACTCCGCGGCCGTACCTACAGTACATTTAAAAGCTAGCTCTGCAAGCATTTCATAGCAAATGGCAGCACCGCTACTAATATCGACTCGCTACGCCCACAATGTTACCTATAAGCAATTCATACTTAGTCCTTCAGTATATTAAGGCTGAGGTACTCATCATGAGCCATATATACGTAGGTACCCAGTATGATATATCCCCGGAAAGTCGAGTTATTGATGCATTCGTTCGATACCTGCCTCTAGGGATATTTCAGTGTGGCATATGAAGCCTTCAGCCGCTCGCACAATATTAGTAACTCATACCTCGCATATCAATTATCTTTACAGAGAAATGAGAGGACGTTGACATTAAACCAGTTATATCAATTCCATTAGCAGACGTTAATTTCCCTTAAGCCTAGCTTACGACCTATTCTCTACAAGTTATCATCATTCAGTTAGCAGACGAGTTATTTCCTACTAGTTATTCCCCAATTAGCAGATGAATATTTTTGCGCAGTTACCAGATCCTTTCCTTTCAGCTAGCTTGAGCATTCACTAGTCACCTCCTCCTTTCCTTGCGTGCTTTCCTCCATCTCTAGCATCTTAACTTGTACATACGCGGGCTCCCGCCAGATTAACTTGACGGCTGTCTAAATCTAGCGGGATTCGGCTGGCTCATCATGGCCCCCCTACTGGGGCCGCATATGAGTAACTGAGTATAAATAGAAAAATAAAAAAAACCTCGCATATCTAAACTGCGGGTTTGCTCAGAAAGGCTAGTCTGGTTGGCACCAGAAAAGCTGGAGGTATTCTATGCAGGTGCATATACCCCTAACGCATTTTCTAGTTCCCTCCCGCACTTCTGATCTCACGTTCAAATTTCGTTTAGAATGTACTAGCTTATAGGTAGGGAGTATTGTAAACCGCGCATATATATACTATCATGCGAGACTACAGCTGACCGAACGATATAAAAGTAGGACTGGAGAGGCGCTGCAAATTAGTCAAATAATCTGCGTGCGAGGCTAAAGCTACGTACCCAGGTCCAAAAGCTCGATCGAACTCTCGCATGGGTATCAACATGTCCCCGTCGTCTCCCAGTGAGTATAGCACAACTCCGAGGCCTGATCTTAGAAGTGGGGAGCCTGTCTTCAGATCCTATTTATCTGGAAGGGCTGTGACCGAAATGATAACCGCACGTGCTAATACATAGTGCAGGGTTACCTGGCTCTTCTACAGATGCCGTGCAGGTGAAGAGTATCGAAAAAGCTGCTACCATTCAGTTTGATCCCGACGGAGACGTCATATTTGTTCTTCCTTGTAGTGAAGGAACTGTCCGATTCCAGATCAACTCTAGTGTCGTGTGCCTGCAGTCACCTGTGTTCAAGGCAATGCTGGGGAAGAACTCTCAGTTCAAAGAGGCCAGAGATCTTGCCAGCAGGGATGCTGTTGGCCCTCCGTTGGAAATCTCACTTGCCGATGATGATCCAAAAGCATTGGCTGTTATTCTGCGAGTCGTGCACCTTCAACACGAGTGGGTACCTGTGAGTCTGAGCCGAGACAGATTGCACCAGGTTGCAATTCTATGTGATAAGTACGACATGTCACGGGCGCTGGGAAACTGCTTGGATAAATGGTTCAAACCCTACCTAGGCAAGCAGGGGAGAGTACCAGAACAGGCAGACAAATGGCTCTTCATGGCTTACGCATTTGCTCTACCAACGCTTTTCACCTTATGCTCTAAGCAGGTTATTCGGGATATATGCATTGGAGAATTTGGTGACCCTTTTGGGCCTTATATTTGCAGAGGCTCCGCGAAGGCCCCTTTAGATGAATATATTCCGTCTACGGTTGGTAAGTAAAGCTCAGTCTTTGAAGACACGAACGCAGGTTGACATTGGAAAAGTATCAGAGATTTTGGCCGTACGTCAACAGGCTATTGAGGAAATAGTGGACTGCGCCCACCGATACATAGACAAGTACAGTGACCCTTCTAAGGTTGTCTGTAAGCACAGGGAAGACTTGTGTGATTCAACATCACTTGGCTCTATTACTAGAGCTTTCAAGAGCGCCAAAATCTACCCAGATGCATCCAAGCTTATGAATATGTCTTTGGAGCATATCAAATGTCATACATCTGGTATACGCATGGTACCAATAGCTGATTGGTATAGTGGAAAGGTGGCGCCGGGGTGTTGCGGCTCTCCAAAGCGGAATTTTGCGCACTGTAGTAAATGTAACAAAAGGTTGTCATCTAGCTCGTCGTGTCCCTCGTGCAATCGTACGTTCCTTGGTGGCTCTTGCACCGAATGTCATCAGACCTACACACCAGCAGTCCGAACCACCAACCATTTGTCATGCATACCGCTAGAAGTGGTTAAAGCGGAGATGGATCTGATTGTCGACAAGATCACAGGCTTAAAATATTCCGACTTTGTCCCCAGCAATACAGAAAATAGACAGACTTTGGCTACTAATCCGGGTCTCGGTGCGGGGGATTTATGGGAATCCCTTGTATTTCAATAGATCGCCAACTAGATCCATTCCACCTTCAGACACCGGTCAAATAAGGTACGAATCGACCCTGCTTGGACAACAAGTCTTAAGGACTGTGCATTGCTAGGATAGATTTGGGGAATAGGTATGATGGGATTACGCTGGGGATTAATATGATGGTTACTTCCAGTTGCTGTTTGTTCTTTGAATCAGGAAGGAGTGTATTTTCAGGTTGGCTATTAGGATTCGGTTGTGTGTCATGAACCTGAGTTCCGTCCTCGGTTCTAGTGCTTGTCTCAGTATAACCTAAGCACTTCGCACTTAGTACTTGTGTATAATGTATACAGTCATCTCGCGTTCTAAGCAACTTTTGAAATAAGAAACCCCACGATATAAGCAACGATCCTGTCCCGCCAGAACCCGGCGAGATTTGTATGAGAAAATAAGAAACTCTTATAGGAAAGCTTCTTAATTATTGGCTTAGTAATACATATAGTTGCTTATATCGCGAGTATGGTACGGCTCTGGTGTCCTCGAAATCCCCATTTCAATTCACAGAAAACGAGCAGCTGGAGGTGCTGCTACATGGGGAAAAGTGAGAAATTAGGAGTCTGCAAAGCATAGCTCAGAGGGCACAACATTAACCTGCCATCGCCGGTTTTTGTAGGCTGCGCTCGGACGTTTCCTGGTTTTTGTGTACAGTCCCATTCAGGAACTGTCCGGGATGCATAAATGGGGGCATGCATAACTGGTTCAGGTGGGTTGCATAAATCAGCTATTTTGCATATTCCAGGAAGCACGAGGCCGGCTGAGATGTCTAGAAGTCATAAGGTGAATTGGAGACATCGTTCTGTTTGGCATAGGCAAAAATAGCTGATTTATGCGACCCACCTGAACCGGTTATGCACGACTCCATTTATGCATCCCGGACAGTTCCTGAATGGGACTGTATATCTCAAGTTATCCGAGATCTCAAGTTATCCGAGATCTCGCGTTATAAGCAACTCCATGACCAGTCCCCGGAAGTTGCGTATAACGCGAGTTCACTGTAATGCCTAACGTATAGATGTGCAATATACTATATTTGTGCGCATAGTGATAGCGTACACCTAAGTAATTTGTATAATATTAGCAAAAACAACTCGTACCTCGCATACGGATACCTAAACGGGGACAGGCCACAGAAATATTGCCAAGCCATCATAGAGTGGGGCTGAAACTGCTCCCAGCAATGTGTGGTTGGGTTGAGCTTGGTGACTTGCACTTACACAATACGCAAAATCTCGGCAACAATAAGGCGTTGGGCATGTGTGTGGAAATTGAGGGTATGCCTAAGCAGGTACAGCTGTGTATTGCTGAGCTTACGCACTATTACGAAGCTATGGAAACGGGTATTTAATTTTGGTACTCTGTACTCCATATTATTTCTGTGATTTCAGGCTTGTATTCTGTTAAGCCCTTGTTGAATGTGGCGTCGCTTTCGGGTCATTGGCAAGCTTTCTGATCAGTCGGAATAACCGTTTAACCGTTTTACATAGCACGGATACCACACTGCCTGTTGGATCCAACTCTCAGCTCTTCAGTAATTATCTTCAAGCTTCGAATTCAGCATAGTGTTTATAATGCTGACGCTTATATATCACTATTACTTTCTATGTACTGTATATCTCTTTTACCTTCATAGCCGAGAGTAGTTTAGTTAGCAACACCCACAAGAATCTACCTAACTAGATCTAGACTAACGTATACTAAACCAGTCTAGCTATCCCCCGCACTTCTGGTGTCGTCCAGACACAGATCTCGCACTAGGCCTAGCCCAAATTCCGTTTGGATCAGGTAAGGAGTACTGTATATACAGTCTGCTTGGTATATATATTATGGTGCGAGGCTGCAGCTGACAGAACGATATAAGGTAGGAGACGAGACGCTGCAATTTAGCCAAACAATCTCCTGCAATACGTACATACTGTACTCAGATCCAAAAGAACGATCAAACTCGCGCATCAACATGTGCCCCGCTGAGTATAGTACCACTCCAGGCCCTGATCGTCGAGAATGGGGAACCTATCTTCAGATTCTAATTATAATTGAAGGGCTGTGGCCGAAGTGAGAACAACGCATGCTCATAGTCCAGTGCTACCCGACTCTTCCGCAGATGCCATGCAACTGAAGAGTATCGGAAAAGTTGCGACCGTTCAGTTTGATCCCGAAGGAGACGTCATCTTTGTTCTTCCTTGCAGTGAAGGAACAGCGCGATTCCAGATCAACTCTAGTGTCGTGTGCCTGCAGTCACCTGTGTTTAAGGCAATGCTAGGGAAGAACTCCCAGTTCAAAGAGGCCAGAGATCTTGCCAGCAGGGATGCTGTTGGCCCTCCATTGGAAATCCCACTTGCCGATGATGATCCAAAAGCATTGGCTGTTATTCTACGGGTCGTGCATCTTCAACACAAGTGGGTGCCTGTGAGTCTGGGCGAGGACAGATTGTACCAAGTTGCAATTTTATGTGATAAGTACGACATGTCACAGGCGCTCGGAACCTACCTAGATAAATGGTTCAAACCATACCTAGGCGAGCAGGGGGAAGTACTGAAAAGTGCAGACAAATGGCTCTTCATGGCTTATGCATTTGCTCTGCCCACGCTTTTCACATCCTGTTCCAAGAAAGTTATTCTGGATATATGCACTGGAGAATCTGGTGACTCTTTGGGTCCTTATATTAGGAGAGGCTTCGCGCCGAATGCCCCTCTTGATGAACATATTCCGTCTACGGTTGGTAGGTAAAGTTCAGTCTTTAAAGAGCGTGAATTCAGTTGACATTGGAAAAGTATCACAGATATTGGCCATCCGTCAACAGGCTATCGGGGGACTTGTGGATTGTGCTCACCGATGCATAGACAAGTACAGTGACCCCTACAAGACCGTTTGCAACCACCAAGGACTCGAGGGGCTCTGTGATTCAACAACACTTGGCTACCTTACAAGAGCTTTCAAGCGCGCCAAAATCTACCCAGAAGCATCCAGTCTGATGAATATGTCTTTGGTGCACATCAAAAGTCTTATAGCTGGCATACGCATCAATCCAATACCTGATTTGTACAGTGGAAAGGTAGAGCCGGGGTGTTGCAGCTCTCCGAAACAGAATATCTTTAACTGCAGCAGGTGTAGCAAAAGCCTGGAATTTTTCCAGTGTGGCTCGTGCAAAGAATTTTACTTTGGTGGCTCTTGCTACACCTGCCACAAGACATACAAGGCAGTAACACTTCCAACAAATCATTTGTCCTGCATACCACTTATAGGGGTTAAAGCGGAGATGGATGCGATTATCGACAAGATCACGGGCTTACAATATTCCGACTTTCTCCGCAGCAGCACAAAAGATAGACAGACTATAACTACTCATCCGGGTCCCGATGCGACGGATTTGTGGGAAACCCTCGTATTTCAATAGATCCCCAACTCGATCCGTTCTACCTTTCGAACCCAGTCAGATAATGATCGATCCTGCTTGGACAACAAGTCATAAGGGCTGAGCATTTTGAGAGTGATCTTAGGAATAGGATTGCGTCGGGGGTTTACATGAGGTTACTTTCTGATTAGGTAGAGCTGAGATTACCTTGATGATTACTTTAGCGCATGGATTTGGCTTGTATGATTTCAAAGATTAAAGTTTTCGGGTGGAGGGATGAGCACGGACAAGGGAGATGAAGGATTTTGGCTGATACATTTTGGGCATATCTTATAGTCAGTTTCTGTAAGCTAGTTAGTGTATCTATCTCTTTTCATTCTCCTCAATATTATCTCCTCTTCAATGGTTTTCCTCCTCAATGTGAGTTTATATTTTTAAAGAATGCCTATACCCGCCTAGGGTATGGCGGGACCAGATGCACCCCCTTAAAAAGTTCTTCTGTATCATTGAAACAACAGGCACACAAATCCAGATTCCCAAGCCTAGGAAATGGCATAAGAAATGACAGAAATCAAAAGAAATCTTAGTCAATACTATGGTGCCACTTGTAAACCGCTACCACAACCTCGACCAATATGGGTACTGAGAGGTGCTTTGAAATTTAGAAAATTAACAGCCACAAACGTGAGCCACTCTGACAACCAATTCACAGCCCCACCATAATGGTCCACACTACTCAGTATTAAATATAGTTGACCATCACCTTCCCTTCCGGTTCCATTAGATTACATATTCTTCCTGTTCCTGTCCAAATGTCTCCACCAAGTCAACTGTTGTATATCTACCACTTCGCATATCCGCTTCTTCCACTTATCCATCTCTTCTCACGCCCCCCAAGGCCCCCCAACCTCCCCCAATGTATGCAAGACAAGGTAACATGCTGGCTGTTTCTGAGTGCTTTCTTCGTTGGTGTCACGGCGCACGAGATCGGTCGATACGAGGGCTGAGTATGCACGAGGTTTCTTAGGTTGAATGGGCTGAACTGATAAGGCATGCATGGGATCGAGGGCTGAGTGCTGTGTTCATGGGTTTATTTCATTGGCTACTTGTGAGGACGGAGTCTCTATATAACTCTCCTATATTCCCCTACCCTCTTGCTCTCCTTTCCTCTCCACGCAACGTCTTGTATATACTCTCAATACATACGTTCCTCTCATAGTCATAGACCACGAGCGCTCCCTGGAGCCTTACCCACAGTCCATAGGCCTTGCACCGTTACAGTTGGGTCAATTCAATGTCATGACCGCCAAGCCTGCAGGCACTTCCCGGCCCCGCACTGGGTGCAATTTACCATTGCTTCATCGGATAACCCCCCCATAACCCCGTGCCTCTCCCTTTACCTTCCGCATTGTCTTTCATTCTTGGTTCAGCCACCTGCGATCTCGGTAGCATTACCTATTAATGTCGACAGCTTACTTCTTTACAAACTAGCTATGCAAGCATTTCATGTAGGAACTGGCAGGAACGACTGCAAATATCGACTCGTTGCGGCCACAATGCAAATCTAACCACTTCAAACTCAATACTTAGGTATATGTACATGTAATGCGTAGAAGGCGGCTACTGAGCCTATATATATAGGTGCACAAGTGCACAATATAATATATATCGGGAAGGGCGAAGTCGGTGAAACTATTCACGTATATTATGCACCCGTTCAACACATGCGCATAGTCATACCCTTCCGTGCCGTATGCGTACAGAATTTTAAGCCATTTGCATATTATGAACGGTGGCAGAAAGGCCACCCACTAGTGCTGCCAAGCAAAGCTTGAATACCAAGTTGCAATTGCGTGTATGATATCCGTCCTACTGAAGCATTCAAAATCTCTCCGCACTCTCGATTTCTTACTGAACCTAGCCAAAATTTTGTTTGGGGTGTGCGGCTCCTAATATTAAGTTGACGTACATCACGCCTGCGGGGTACGTAAGGAGTATTTTATACCGTATATATATATAGTTTGGTAGCTAACCGAACGATACATATAAAAAAAATAGGAAAGGAAATAAACACTGCAATTCAGTTGATACGCTTGCGAGGCTAACGTTACGTACTCGGGTCCAACAACTCGACTGAGCTCACGTATCGGCATGTCCACCTCTTCACCCGCTAAGTACCACTCCCGGGTCCTTTTCAGGAAGAAGAGCACTATATAGTGGGGAACCTCTCTTCAGATTCTAATTATGAAAAAAGAGCCAGGATTACGGCTAGGCCTTCTGCAGATGTTGTGCACGTGAAGAGTACCGAAAAAGTTGCGACCGTTCAGTTTGATCCCGAAGGAGACGTCATCTTTGTTCTTCCTTGCAGCCAAGGAACGGCACGGTTTCAAATCAACTCCAGTATTGTGTGTTTGCAGTCACCGGTATTTAGGGCGATGCTTGGGAGGAAGTCTCAGTTCAAAGAGGCCAGAGATCTTGCCAGCAGGGATGTTATTGGTCCTCCGTTGGAAATCTCAATTGCCGATGATGATCCAAAAGCATTGGCTGTTATCCTACGAATCCTGCACCTTCAACACGACTCGGTGCCTGTGAGCTTGGACGAAGACAAGCTGTATCAAGTTGCAATTCTATGTGATAAGTACGACATGAGACAGGCACTGGGAACCTACCTAGATAAATGGTTGAAACCTTACCT
>Ga0307511_10001596_pt1 | contig 24048 bp, 19 predicted proteins | sample 13_EM_MG_FD_200266 | JGI IMG/M metagenome (GOLD analysis project Ga0307511, IMG submission 200266) | Populus trichocarpa ectomycorrhiza microbial communities from riparian zone in the Pacific Northwest, United States - 13_EM | ecosystem: Host-associated > Plants > Roots > Unclassified | place... | reverse complement strand
CGGATGGGGTTGCCCAGGAAAATGATCTCTTTGGCCGCGTCGCCGTCGACCTGTCCGATCGCGACTTCCGACGCCCCGCCGCTATAGGAAAACGGGAGCGTGGCGATCAAGCGATGCGTCGCGTAATCGAGTACCCACGCCGCGGAACCGTTGTAGCCGCTCTGAGTCGAGTTTGAGAGCACGACCATCTCCAGCTTGCCGTCGCCGTCGAGATCGTCCACCACGACATGGAAGGGACCGTCCAGATCGACGCTGCTGAACTTGAGCGCCTGCGTGTTCGCATTCCCGATGAAGAGCGTGTCGGCGCCGCTGGAAAGGACGCCACCGCCCCACAGCACCTCGTTCTTGCCGTCGCCGTCGGGATCACCGACAGCGATCCCCTGCGCTCCGTCCCAGTTTGTAATGCTCCATAGTTTCGTGGCCGTCGTACCGGAGATGCTGTATCCGGCGACCGGGTCGTACTGGGAGCCGACGATCAGCTCGATCTGGCCGTCGTTATTCGCGTCGCCTGCAGTGAGGGATTGGGCGGTCGTGGGAAGTGTGATGACGGTCATCGTGTCGCCGTTGATGACCTTCGCTGACGCGGAGACGCCGATCGGCGTGCCGCAAAGAATCTCCGCCTTGCCGTCGTTGTCGACGTCGCCGAGCGCCATGTTGGGACCGAAGCCGGGGGGATAGGTAGTGCCGGTGTAGCTCCACTTCAATGTCTGCGTGGAGGCATCGAGGACGTAACCGATGCTCGCGCCGGCGATGACGATCTCATTGAGGCCGTCGCCCTCCAGATCGCCGATCGCGACCGTGTGACCGCCGTAGGAGGCGGTCCATTTCAGCGCCAGCGTTGCCGCGTTGTAGACGAAAACCTTCGTGTTCGTGACGGCCACCACTTCCAGGCCTGGGTCGCCATCCACGTTTCCGACCGCGACGTCTTTCACCGCCTCGGCGGCCGACACCTGCACTTTCGCCAGCTCGGGACCATAACTGGTCGGGTCGAACACGTAGAGGTAGCTGGGGCCGATCGGCGAAAAGGCGTAAATGTTGGCCGCCGTGCCGACGAATATCTGATTCAACCCATTGCCGTCACGGTCTCCGACAGCGACGCCCATGCATCCAACGGCCGGCGAATACCAAGTGTCGCGGTAGGTCGAACCGTTGTAGGAGATGGCGAACGCGGAACCGCTTGCGCAAGAGATGATGTCCGGACGTGAGTCACCGATGACATCGCGGACAATCAGGTTCGCTCCGCCAACGTTTTTTGTCAGCGTCCCGGTACGAAACAATGTGGTCATTCGCAGTTCGTCGGCCTGCACTGCCCCCGCAGCGAGGACGATGACCACCGCGGCGGCCCGCGTGAGTTGGCGAATCATGTTGTTTGGGTAACCCGTTTGGAGCGCGCAGATTGTATCAAATAAATAGGGAATTGCGCTCCCAATGGAACGGCGAGTGCCCGTGCAGACGCCAATCGCGTCGATTACTGGAAGTAGCCGGTCACGTCGATGATGATGTGGATGGAACTGTTGCTGCCGTCAAACACAGAAAGATCCTGCGCATTCGTGGAGAGGCCGACGATCCCACCATTTGCCAGAGCCGTTTCCGTCCCGGTGAAGTTGATCGAGGAAACGGTCGGCTGCGATTGACCGGATGGCCATAGCGTGACGAAGCCTCCCGTCGTCATGCTGGTGACGGCGAGGTTGAAAGACACTGCTTTCGCACTCGTCGGGACCCCGCACACGCCGCGGATGGCGAAGCTCCGCTGCGTGGCGCTTGTCATGATCGGTCCCCCGTTCACGCCATTGGCATTGCGCGTGTCGACGACCCGGCAGGGATTGAGCGCGTAGTACGAGTACTGGGCGCTTGCCTTCGGAGCAACCGCGGTCAGAACGAGCGAAAACACCGCGACAAGAAAGACGATGCGAGAAGCTTCAGTAAGTTTTTTCATTTGAAGTATCCGTTGACATCGATGACGAAGTGGAGAGTCGGGCCGCCGTCGAAGACGTTGATGGAGTCGGAGCCTGCCTTGACGATGGCGTTGTTTGCCAGCGTTCGGTTGGTCTCAAAGTTGATCGTGCTGGCCAGCGGCAGAGAAGCCCCCGCCGGTCCGGTGAAGAGAGTCAGATAGCCGCCTGCCGAGGGAGTCACCACGGCCACGTTGATGGAGATCGCCACAACTCCTGCGGGGATGCCGCAAACTCCGGCCACGGTGACGTTGCGCGTCCCCCCCGACACGAGCGCCGGCCCGCCCTGGGGACCGTTCGCATTCCGCGTGTCGATGATCCGGCAGGGAGTGACGGGGTAGAACAGCGTCGCCACGCTGGGGGGATTCGTCGTAACGGTGACCGTGACCGTGACGCTATCCGCCGTACCGCAACTATTCGTGACTCGGACCCAGTACGAAGTCGTCGACGCCGGCGAGACGTTGACGCTCGAGGCAGTCGCGCCCCCTACCGGCGAGCTGGTGTTGCCGGAAGTGCCGGTGTACCACTGATACGAGAGCGTGGCCGTTCCGGAAGCCATCACGGTCAGAGTCGCGGTCTGTCCCGTCACGATGGACGTCGATGAGGGCTGCGACGTGATCGCCGGCGCCGTGCAGGTAACGATCGTCACCGTCTTGGTGTCGGTGATGCCGACGCCGCCGTTGGGGAACGTAGCACCGTTCGTTCCATTCTTGTAGGCCGTCGCGCGGAGCACGACGTTTCCGGAGGGACCGGCGGTGTAGGTGATGGCGGCGATGTTCGAAGCGCTGGTGATCGTTCCGCCCGTGATCGTCCAGGAGTACGTGGGAGTACCGCCATTCGAGGAGCCCACGGAAGCGGCGTTGCCGGTTGAATTCGCCGGGACGCTCGATGCGGCAGTAATCGTCGTCATCGTGAACGTGCCGACGGCACTTACGATGTTGCTCGGACCGCCGAAGAAGGGAAGCGGACCGGCCGCGCGCAGCATGTAGTCGTCCAGCTCGTGGTGGCTGACTTCGCTGGCCTGCCCGAACGTGAACCGGCTCTGCGGCACGGTGCTGATGAACACGTTGTGGCAGTAGCTCATGATCGTCCCCCTCTCGGTGGGGGCAGAAGAGAAATCAGCGCCCGTCGCGCATGCGCTCGTGTGTCCGTTGTTATCGTCGTCGATCTCTCCGGTGTGACACATGTCGACGAAGTGCTGGCTGGGATGATTCGTACCGGCGGCCTCTCCGGTAGTGATGGCCACGCAGTGGGTATGGTGTCCGGCCAGGTTGTGTCCAAGCTCGTGCGCGTATTCCGTCAGGGGCCAATAGCTCTGGAAGCCAGTGGGCATTCCGTACTGCGCGCCATTCGTCGTTGCGTTCGGATCGGGGACGGAGCCGAGTCCTCCCGTTCCAATCGACCCGCACCAGGCGTAGGAACCGCCGAAGTGCGGCGAGCCGGCGTCAAAATCACCGCCGCCGATGACGCCCTGCCATGCGACTCCGCTGCTGGTGTTCTTGCCGCTCAGCATGACGACCGCTGAGCGTTTCAGCGCCAGGTGGTTGGCGTGGTAGTAGTCGCCCAGCTCAAGCAGTCCGGAGTTCGCGTTGGCTGCACTCCAGGGATCGGTGCCACCTGTGTAGATGTGCAGATTCTGCTGCACGACGTTCGTGTGAAGGTCGCGGTTGTAGATCGTCGAGACGGCGCCGGTCAGGTTTGTGACGTAGTTCGTCAGCGTCGTGGCGTTGCTGCTCGCGTTGACGTACAGCTCAGTGTCGGTCTCGACCTCGAGGGCGATCGCATAAGACTGCGTGCCGCTGATGCCCTCGGCAATCACCCGGTGACCACTGGCATCGACCTCGGCCAGAATTCGCCTGTTGACTTGTGGAATGGCCGGCAGCTTTTCGACATCGCACGCCCAGGTCTGGCCGGTCATCGGAAGCTCGTCCGTGTCGTCCGAGACCGTCAGGAAATAGTCGAAGTCATCGCTCCGATCGGGGATTGGGTTGCGATTGCGAGGAAGCAGCAGCCGTCGCCGGGAAGCATTCACCGCGAACTTGCCGTCGCGCGTGGCAACCAGTCCGTAGATTGCGCCGGTCGTTCCATCGACGGAGAAATAGGCGAATGATTCGGGATCGCCGTTCACCATCCCGCGGAAAAAGCGCATGGGAGGGGGATCGAGGTACTGAACACTCTTCCCATCATTGACGATGACCTTCCCGCCCGGCGCCCAGACCTGAAACTCCTCGAGGTCGATGTTTGCCGTGCCGTGCGCGTATAGCGGGACGTTGTTCAAAAGGATCCGCTTCGCCACGACCGGCCCGCGCAATGGCGCCAGCACGTCATCGTTGAGCTTGCTCACCGTCGCCGCGACGAGCGGCAAGCAAAACGCCATGGCGAGGACACAGGCCGCCGCGATACGACGCAACGATGACGGCATCTTCCGCATGGACGCTCCGGCTGGCCCCGCTTCGTGAAGGAAATCACGCATGTTTGTGGAAAAGCGAATTGTACCGAAAATGGGATCGCTCCCGGATGCTGGTTGGGATCTGAACCCTGCGAGGCTACGTCTCGTTCCCGATTCCCATGTTGATGGCGGTCACAAAACTGCGACCTTCCACACCTTCGCTCATGCCGCAACCCGGCGACTTAGGGGGCGCCTCGCCCGAACTGCCGTCGAGCCAGGCGGATCATCACTGAAAGTAGCCGGTCACGTCGATGATGATGTGCACGGAGCTATTACTGCCGTCATAAACGGAGAGATCCTGGGCATTCGTTGAAAGGCCGACGATAGCCCCGTTCGCCAAAGCCGTCTCCGAACCTGTGAAATTGATCGAAGAGACAACCGGCTGCATTTGATCGGATGGCCAGAGCGTGACGTATCCCCCGGCGTTCATGCCGGTGACCGCGAGGTTGAGCGATACCGCCTTCGCCGAGGCCGGGACACCGCACACTCCTCGGATGCTGAAGCTGCGCTGACTGGCGCTTGCCATGACCGGCCCCCCGTTCACGCCATTCGCATTGCGCGTGTCGACGACCCGGCAGGGATTGAGCGCGTAGTACGAGTATTGAGCGCTTGCGCGAGGAGCAACTGCGGTCAGGACGAGCGAAAACAGGCCGGCCAGAAAGACAATGCGCGAAGCTGCAGTTGCTTTTTTCATTTGAAGTATCCGTTGACGTCGATGACGAAGTGAATGGTTGGACCGCCGTCGAAAACGTTGATGGAGTCGGAGCCGACCTTGACGATGGCGTTGTTGGCCAGGGTTTTGTTGGTCTGAAAATTGATCGTGCTGGCCAGAGGCAGAGGCGTGTTGGCGGGGCCGGTGAAGAGTGTCAGATAGCCGCCCGCCGAGGGGGTGACGACTGCGAGGTTGATGGAGATCGCCACCACGCCAGTAGGGATGCCACAGACGCCGGCCACAGTGATGTTGCGGGTCCCTCCCGACACGAGCGCGGGCCCGCCCTGGGGACCGTTCGGGTCCCGCGTGTCGATGATCCGGCAGGGAGTGACGCGGTAGAACAGCGTCGCCGCGCTGGGTGGGTTCGTCGTAACCGTGACTGTGACCGTCGCGCTGTCCGCGGAGCCGCAATTGTTCGAAACTCTGACCCAATACGAGATTGTCGAGACTGGCGAGACCGTGACGCTCGTGCCGGTCGCACCACCAACCGGAGAAGACGTATTGCCCGAATTGCCTGTGTACCACTGATACGAGAGCGTTGCCGTTCCCGAGGCGGTCACGGTCAGCGTCGCGGTCTGCCCCGTTACAATGGTCGTTGAAGACGGCTGGCTCGTGATCACAGGTGCCGCGCAGGTGACGATCGTCACGACCGCTATGTCCGTATCGGCCGAGCCGCACGAATTGCTGGCACGCGCCCAATACCCGGTCGTTACGCTCGAGGGCGGCGCTTGATACGTACTTGATGTTGCGCCAACTATTTTCGACGAAGAACTGCCCACAGAGCCGACGCTACCGGTGTCGTAGTGTGCACCGTTATGCCAGTTCGCAAGGTCGAAACCGGAATTCACTCGATACCACTGATAGGAGACCGTTGATGTCCCGCTCGCTAGTACGCTCACAGCCGGTGAATCCGAGGGCGAAGCCGTTTGACTCACTGGTTGCTGGGTGATGTTGACGTCTCCGAGACGTAGCAACTTGTTCGGTGTGCCGGTGATCTGCGTTCCCTGGTAGGTATATGTATTCAGGGTTGACGCATCCAGCGTCGACACGCAATTGTTCAGAAGCAACGTTCGTATCTCAGAAGGCGTGTAACTGTGCCCCTCCATGAGGCGCGCGGCGAAACCAGCAACAATAGGCGCGGACCAGGAGGTGCCGCTGGCTAGTCCTCGCAGCCGGGCATCGCGATAATCTATGCCGTTTCCAGTCGTTGTAGCTAGAAACAGATTCTTCGCGGGCGCGAAGAGCGTCACACAAGCTCCTGCGTTAGAGCCGCCCTCGAAATTATTGTAACCCCCAAGCGGTCCCGTCGGGTCCGCGGTGGACGTCGGCGTTAGGTTTGAGCACGGATTGGAGTCGCCTGCGCCGCAGATCCAGCGCCCCTCCCGGACCGCCTTTGTCGCGTCGTACTCCGGCTCCGGACCCTTTGTTCCGCCACCGTCAGCCGCCGGGCTATCGGTAGGTACGGCAGGCGGCTCGCTGAGGTTCACGTTCCACGGCCGGTTGATCATCATCGAGCCACCGACGGTGATCACATCGCTCGCCACGTTTGGGTCGGGGTTATTTTGGGACATCCGGCTCGGACTCGTGTCGCAAGCATTGCCGTTCTGATTGTTTGCAGAAGCGATCACGGTGATATTACTCGCCAGCAGTCTCCGGACCTGTTCTTCTATCGTGGTGGATACCCCATTAAGTTGCCCGCCTATTTGGTCCGAGCGCCGAAAGGTACTCAGTGTGATTATGGCGTAGCCTTTAGGATTCGGATTATCACTCGAAAGTATCCAATTCAATCCGTCGATGATCATATTCGTCGTCTGAACGTTGGCGTAGACCGACAACGGGAGAAATTCCCATGTGACTCCACCATCTACAATGGTCGCTCCTGCCGTCGTGGGCCAATTGCTAGGCTCCGTTGGTGCCGTCGTACCACCCCCAGGCGTAATGCAGCGATAGAGCGTATAGCCGGAACCCTGCGGGCTGCGGAACATCGTCTTGTTTTCTTGGTAAAAGTGATTCGACACTCGTAACCTGGAGGAGTACTGGTCGCAGCGAAACGTCTTTATGGGAACGATCGTTACGTTCTTCGCAATCCCAACCCGCCTTCCTCCCAACGCAGACGCCACAGCGGTTCCATGGCTGATAATTCCAAGCTCGGCTCCATAATTTAGGACCTCCTGCGGTGAGTTGCCATAAGGAACTATGAAGCCCAAGCAAGGATCATCAGCCGGCATGTGATCGTTTGTCGTCGCATCGCCTGTCGCGTTATACCCGGGCATCACCCGGCCTCCAAACTCCTGATGGTTCTTGTTCACACCAGTGTCAAGGACATATACGGTGACGCCTGCGCCTTGCGTACAGTAGGAATAACTATTTGTTGGGTCAGCGTAGTTTTGGTCCGCTCTGTCCAGATGCCACAAACGACTATCCGTCACGAGGTCGGTGCCAGTGCATACACTAACCGTTGGATCGCAGGTCACAGGATTGATATTCGTCTGTTGAGTCGTTGCCGAGAGATGCCACTTCGCATTCTCTTCCACATACTTCACGAGGGGGTTGTTGCTCAGAGCGCGCGCCCGCGCCTCCGGCATCTCGGCAAAGAATCCCTTGATCGTGTCTTTCCACACTTTTCCCGGCACGAACTGGTGACTCAATCCTAGATCGCGTGACACAACCGGAACCTGACTGGCAAGTACATCGTCGCTCAGGACGACAATGTACTGATCCGGAATGCGGTCTTCACCAACTGCACGGTATTTGAGCTCGGGGCCTTGGTTTATCGGCGGGGGCGCAGAGGCATCGCCCAGGCGAAAGAGCGAGGGTCGTTCAGTCGTTCCGGCCTCCGCGCTTCCGGCGCCCACGCAGATCAAGACGACGAGGAGAATGAGAAACGGCTTTCGCATTGCTTGATCCACCTCTGACGGCCGAGAACTCGTCTAACGCAACTGTTAGTGGCCGAGGAATACCCTTGTTTTCTTGATCTTTGATTGCTGGACGTTTACCGCAAGCTACCCAGGTTACCGAGCGCAAAGCAAGCGATCCCGGCGAGCGATATTGCAAGAATAGAGAGACCAAGTTCACTCAAACTTGGAACTGCGGACGCGACGACGATCGTCTGCCGACCGTAAAGCATGGGGCCGGTGTGTTCATAATCTAGGTATACGTCGTAAGTGTATGTACCGGGCGCGAGAGGCCCGAAGATGACAGTCTCGGTGATGGTAAAAGCCGGCGGGCCAAGGCCGCAGCCCTGCTGCACGATATCGGTTCGAATTGAGTTTCCGCTGACGGACGTCGTGAGTATGTCGAAACAGCCGGCCGCGACATCGATGCCCGCAGTGATTGGATCCTGAGCCGTCGGCGATGCGGGAGTTATCGTGACAGCAGCCTCCACATGGAAAGCAGCGAGAATGAGCGCCAATGCGAGCAAAACATGCGTTTTCATGGTCATGAGTGTACGCCATCCCGGCGGGCTGAACTGTCCGTTCACTTGGCCCTTCAAAGGAGGAGTGCCCGGGGATCGTTATTTACCACCCCTTCAGGAAAAGAATCCTCGGCGCTGTTCGACCATTGTAGGCGGCGGCGCCTTAGCTCCATCCACGTTTGCCGAGCACAAAACAGGCTATCCCGGCGAGCGATATTGCAAGAATAGAGAGGCCAAGTTCACTCAAGCCTGGAACTGCGGGCGCGACGACAATCGTCTGTCGAGCGTAAAGCACGGGACCGATGTGTTCACATGGGCGGCCGTTTATGAATCGCGTCCTATGTGCGCGCTACGTCTGGATCATTGAAAGTAGCCCGTCACGTCGATGATGATGTGCACTGAGCTGTTGCTACCGTCATAAACGGAGAGATCCTGCGTATTCGTGGACAGGCCGACGATCGCGCCATTCGCAAGGGCCGCCTCCGTTCCGGTGAAGTTGATCGAGGAGACGCCCGGCCGCGTTTGATCGGACGGCCAGAGCGTGACGAAGCCGCCAGCGGTCATGCCGGCGACGGCGAGGTTGAGGGACACGGCTTTTGCCGTCGTCGGGACGCCGCACGATCCGCGGATGGCGAAGCTCCGCTGAGCACCGGCTGCCAGAGCCGGTCCGCCGTTCACGCCGTTGGCATTGCGCGTGTCGACGATTCGGCAGGGATTGAGCGCGAAGTACGAGTATTGGGCCTGTGCGCGGGGAGCGACTGCCGTCAGCACGAGCGAAAACAGTCCTGTAAGAAAGACAATGCGCGAAGCTTCAGTGATCTTTTTCATTTGAAGTATCCATTGACGTCGATGACGAAGTGGACGGTTGGACCGCCGTTGTAGACATTGATGCTGTCGGAGCCGGCCCTGATGATGGCGTTGTTGGCCAGGGTTCGATTGGTCTGATAGTTGATCGTGCTGGCCACCGGAACCGGAACCGAGGAAGGACCGGCGAAGAGAGTCAGAAAACCGCTGCCCGTGGGGGTGACAGCGGCGACGTTGACGGAGATTGCCGCCACGCCAGTGGGGATTCCGCAAACGCCGGCCACGGTGATGGTGCGCTTGGCCCCCGATCCGAGCGCCGGTCCGCCCTGAGGACCGTTTGCGTTCCGCGTGTCGATGATCCGGCAGGGAGTGACGAGGAAGAACTTCGTCGCCGCGCTCGGTGGACTCGTCGTCACCGTGACCGAGGCGCTGTTGCTGTTGGCGAAGCCGCAACTGTTCGAAACCTTGGCCCAGTAGGAGGTCGTCGACGCCGGAGAGACGGTGAGGCTCGATCCCGTAGCACCGGCCACCGGCGAGGAGGTGTTGCCCGCACTGCCGAAGTACCACTGATACGACAGCGGCGCCGTTCCCGAGGCCGTCACTCTCAGCGTCGCAGACTGCCCTGCCGCAATGGTCGTCGACGACGGGTGCGACGTGATCGCCGGAGTCGTGCAGCCGGGCCCTGGTGCGCAGACGTTTCCGGGATACACGGCCTGCACGGCGTGTTGATCCCAGGTCTGCAGGGACGCGTTCAAGCCGGGAGGGATGAACGAATTCATGATCGCCTGGGACGCGCATTCCAGCGACGGATCGCTGCTGCAGGCGCCATTGCTGCCGCGAGTCTGATCGGCGTGGCGAAAGCCGAGAGTGTGCCCGAGCTCGTGCGTGAGGGCGCTGTTGAAATCGCCATTGTTGAAGAGCAGCGTGCAGTTGGCGATGCCCTGGTTCATCTCGACGTCGCCTTCCAGTGCAGTACTGAAGGTTTCGTTGTTGACGACATTCGTTCCTGACGCAGAAGTGATTCCGCCGATCCCGAGGACGCCGCTGTAGCCGTTCGCGCTACACGTGAACGGAGAGACACCCCAGGTGCTCAGATTGCGCTCGAAAAGCACGGTATTCGCGCTGTCGGGAGCGTGCAGACCTTGCGTGTGAGCTCCGTTGTCGGTACCGGCGTAGACGTAATTCACGTTCGACCCGCAGTCGTTGTCCCACGACGTGATGCCTGTCTGCATCGCCGTGGCGCCGCCGTTGGGTGCCCCAGGCTCCGCGGTCGTTCCGCGGAAGAACGAGACCGCGCCCGGAAAGACCGCCCATCGCCCACCCTGCGCGCCGGAGATCAGCATCGTGTAGGACGTGGCCGTGAATGGCGCCACGAGCGGAGCCGGCGACTGCGAAGTGGCCCGAGGGCTGAAGCGACCGCCGGTATCGACGAAGTAGTCTTGCTTGCCGGGTTGTCCGATGGCTTCGTCGCGCACGAAACGAAGGAAGCGTTCCGCGGAGCGCTGCCGCTCACGATGCGGCGTGAGATCGGGATCCCAGCCCGAGATCTCCTCGGCGTCGCGGAGCAGGAGAGGCTCACCGTTGCGCCCCTGCTCGAAGGAGAATTTCCCGAGAGCGATCTCCGTCACCGACCACCGATCGGGGCCGGTTTTCGTCAGGAAGAGAAGCTGGCGCGTTCCTTCCCGGAATCGGGGAACGCCGGCGATGATCGATGCCTGGCCATTGAGAACGCCGCCGGGCTCGACGACGTCGATCGTCATCGCGGCGACGTCTCCCTTGATGACTTCATGAACCGAGAACGGTGTCACCGTCTCGATGCCGCCCTCGTCGGTTGCTCGCGCATACGAGCTCAGAGCGCTGCCGATGACGACCGCGTCCGCTCGGTGAATGAGGTCGCGGTCGGGAGGAACGACGAAGGAGGCGCCGTACATCGATGCCGAGCTCAGCAGGAGGAAAAAAACGAATGGGAGAAGGGTCTTGGATCGCATGGTTGTCGAGAGCAACGAAGCTCTTGACAATAGTTATTCATTATTAAGGCCAACCTAACGCGCAGCGCAAGCGGGCGCTTCAGCGCCTCAGCAAGCCCAACGGGTCAGCCTCAGGCCCTTACGACATCGAGTCCCACAACGTCGCGCGGGACGATGTTCCGCGTGTCAATGGCCAGGCGCACCTTCGACCAGAGCGCGGGATCTCTGAATTGCGCATGTGGCGTCGAGACGACGACGGCGTCATACGCGCCGATGGCCTCGGCGGTGCACGGGATCGACTCCAGCCCGAGGTCGTGCTTGCGTCCGCGGCGGGCCCGAGGGACGAACGGATCGCAGTAGGCAACGACCGCCCCGCGCTCCTGCAGCAGCTCGATCAGCTCGAACGACGGCGATTCGCGGTCGTCGTCGATGTCGGGCTTGTACGAGAGGCCCATCACAAGCACTGTCGCTCCAACGATGCTCTTGCCGTGCTTGTTGACCGCTTCGACGGTGCGGTCGACGACGTAGCGAGGCATGGAGGTGTTGATCTCGCCGGCCAGTTCGATGAAGCGCGCCCACGTGCCGTACTCGGCGGCCTTCCAGGTCAGATAGAACGGATCGAGCGGGATGCAGTGTCCGCCGAGGCCGGGCCCGGGATAGAACGGCATGAAGCCGAACGGTTTCGTCTTGGCCGCTTCGATCACTTCCCAGACGTCGATGCCCATCCGCTCGAAGACGACTTTCATTTCGTTGACGAGGGCGATGTTGACGGCGCGGAAGATGTTCTCCAGCAGCTTCGCCGATTCGGCGACCTCGGTCGACGAAACCGGAACGACGCGATCGACGATGGCGCCGTACAGCGCCGCTGCGGCACGCATCGACGGAGCATCGATTCCGCCGACGACCTTGGGGATGTTCCGCGTGTTGAATGTTTCGTTGCCCGGATCTTCGCGCTCGGGCGAGAAGGCCAGGAAAAAGTCGCGGCCGCTGACGAAGCCGCGCGCTTCGAAACGCGGCAGCAGTTCCTCGCGCGTCGTGCCGGGATACGTCGTCGATTCGAGCACGACGAGTTGTCCCGGACGGAGGCGCTGCGCGATCTCCTCGGCGGTGATGCGGATGTATTTGAGGTCCGGTTCGCGATGCGCGCCGAGCGGCGTCGGAACGCAGATGATGATGGCGTCGCAATCGGCGAGGCGGGCGAAGTCGGCCGTGGCCGAAACCTTCTCGCTGGCAAATGCCTTGGCGATCCGCTCGCTCCCGATGTGGCGAATGTAGGTCTCGCCGCGGTTGAGCATCTCGGTCTTCCGCGTGTCGATGTCGAAACCGATGACCGGGAAGCCGGCTTCTTCGAACAGCAGGACGAGCGGCAAGCCGACGTATCCGAGGCCGATCACGCCGACGCGCGCGGAACGGGTGCGGATCGATTCGAGCAGCGTCTCCAGCGTTTGCGATTCGGGCGTCGTCGTCATCCGTCGATTCCGTAGTACTCCTTGTACCAGCTTACGAACCGGCCGATTCCTTCGCGGATAGTCGTGTTCGGACGGAATCCGACCGCGGATTCCAGCTCAGCGACGTCAGCCATCGTCGACGGCACATCGCCCGGCTGCATCGGCAACAGCTCCATCTTCGCCTTCCGTCCCAACGCCTCTTCGAGCGCGGCGATGAAGTCGAGCAGCGGGACAGGCTTGTTGTTGCCGATGTTGAAAATTCGGTAGGGAGCGAAGCTGCGCGCCGGATCGGGATCGTCGCTGCTCCACGCCGGATCGGGCGCAGCCACGTTGTCGATGACGCGGATGATTCCTTCGACAATGTCGTCGATGTAGGTGAAGTCGCGAATCATCCGGCCGTAGTTGTAGACCTCGATCGGTTCGTCATTGAGGATTCCTCGGGTGAACCGGAAGAGGGCCATGTCTGGACGGCCCCACGGCCCATACACGGTGAAGAAACGCAGCCCCGTGCATGGCACTTTGAAGAGCGAGGCGTACGTGTGGGCCATCAACTCGTTGGCCTTCTTCGTGGCGGCGTAGAGCGACACGGGATGATCGACGTTGTGATGCTCGGAGAATGGCTGCGCCGTGTTCGCGCCATAGACGGAGCTCGACGAGGCGAAGACGAGATGCTCGACGCCATTGTGGCGACTCCCCTCCAGGATGTTCAAAAAACCCTGCACGTTGGCGTCGATATACGCCTGCGGGTTTACCAGCGAGTAGCGCACGCCCGCCTGCGCAGCAAGGTTGACGACGCGCTGCGGCTTTGTGTCGCTGAAGAGGCGGCGCATTCCATCGGCCTTCGCGATGTCGAGACGCTCGAAGCGAAATCCGTTCGCGCCGCAAAGGCGCTTCAGCCGCGCCTCTTTCAGCTTCGGATCGTAGTAGTCATTAACGTTGTCGACGCCGATGACTTCATCCCCTCGGGCGAGGAGACGCTGGGCAACGTGATATCCGATGAAGCCGGCCGCGCCGGTTACGAGGACCTTCAAAGCGGGCGCAGTTTAGCGGAGATAGCGAGTGCACGCAGTTTCGGGTCGCTTTCTTCCGAATGTTGTCCTTCGCATGCGGGCCGTGAAATCACTGCAAATACCCGAGCGCCTTCAGCTTCTCGACAGTTTCATCGTCGAGACGGCGAGCCACCGCATCGCGGATCGACTGGTCGGTGAGGTCGCGGAGTGCGAATCCGAACAAGGGATTGTTCCTTCGTGCCCGGCCGAGCATTTCAGCCGCGAGCGGACCGTGATCAGAGGTGGTTCGCAACAGATCCTTCTCCTCGCCGGGATCAGCGGTGATGTTGTAGAGACGTACGGGATAGCGATTGAAAAGGCGCGGCGTAGCCCGTCCGAGGTGCAGCAGCTTGTAGATGCCGTCGGGTCTCATCTCGATGCGAGCCCAGTAGAGGACGCCGACGCGCTCCAGATCTTCGACGTCTTTCTTGGCGATCGAATGAGCGCTGCCACCGGCACGGATGCCATAGACGACGCAACTCCCAAAGAAAAGCGCGGCCAGGACGACGAGCGCGAAGGAGATGAAGGCGCGTCCGTGGCCGGGCCGCCGCCAGACAGCGAAGCTGATCGTGACGAGGATGAGCGCCCCGAACGATGAAACGATCAGCATCGGCAGGAGCAGCGCGGAGCGGTTCGGCGACTCGAGCCGCAGGCGGAGGTCGCGCCGGACTTCGGCATGGCTGATCCGCTGGACGAAATTCTCCGGGTTTGCCAACAACTCGCGAAGTGCCGCCTCATAGGAAAGGGAGGAGACGGAGGAGGCCTGGATCGACATGCGCTTCGTGCCGCCGAAAAGGTCCAGCGAATCCGTTTGCGCGCTGTTCTCCAGGTCAATGCCGAGGAGGTGGCCAAGCGTTCGCACGAAATCGGCATGGCTGGTGAGCCGGTCGGTGACCTGGCCCGGCGGAATCGCACCGTTTTCGGTGTATAGCAGGAGCGGCACATGTAGCGTCGACTCGAAGGGGCTGGGCCAATGCTCGCCTCCGAACCCGTGATCGAACGTTTCGCCGTGATCGCCGGTGAGGACAAACAATGTTCTCTTCGCCAGCCCGCGTGCCCTGAAATCATCGAAGATCGTCTTCAGCGTGGCGTCGGCTTCGCTCAGATTGGCGTCGTAGTAGGCAAGTTGTTCGGCTTTCAACGCGACCGGATCGATTACTCCGAGTGCCAGGTCCTCGGCGTCATACCGCCGCACCGGCCCCTTCGCCGGCAGGGTGGCGGAATGCCGGCGCAGATACTCCTCGTCCACCGGCGTGAGCGGGCCATGTCCGCCCTTCAGATGGATCAGCGCGAAGAACGGCTTCCCGGCTGAAAGCAGGGGCAGACAGCGCTCCCGGAATGGCCGGTATCCGAGCCGGTTCGAGCTCCATGGACGTTGCACATCGGCGCCGGCGGGATATTCGAAATGATCGAAGCCGCGGTCGATCCCGTTAGGCCGGTGGATGAAAAACGCGACGGTGCTGCCGACGGTTACGTAGCCCAGCTTATGCAACCGTTTCGGCAGCCAGAACACATTGCCGGAGAGCGGCAGACCGTTGTGCAGGACTCCATGCTTGTCCGGGAGCAGACCTGACAGAAGCGTTGCGTGAGAAGGCGACGTCGAGCCGGTGATCGTGTAGGCGTGCATGACCAGAAGGCCCTTCTGCGCCAGCGAATCGAAAAACGGCATGGTCGCCGGCGAGCCTCCATAGGCTCCGATGCGCTGCGCGGCGGTCGCATCGAGGGTGATGAGCACGACATTCCACCCGCGCAGAGCCCCGAGCGCGATGGGAGGTGGTTCAGACGCAGAGAGGAAGGAACTGCCTGCCGCAAAGACAATGAGGAGGGCGAAGGTGATAAGCCTGAAACGCGACCGGGGCATACCTATTTGGATTATCGCCATCAAAAAATCTGACAGCGGTGATCTGGAGCACTGTTCTTTTAGAGAGTAAAGCCCGCCTTGCTCCCGTCTTCGAAGAACATCTTCACGGTATCGAGCGAGTAATCGCCGAGGTCCTTGCCGATGAGCGGCAGCTTTTTCAGGATGTCGTTCGTTACCGTGATGATGTGACAGCCGATCGCATCGGCCTGGAGGATGTTGAGGAGCTCGCGGGGACTGGCCCAGATCAGCTCCGCGCGAGGAGCGGCTTTGAGAATGGCTACGCATTCGGTCATGAGGGGAACGGGGTCGCGACCCGTGTCGGCGATGCGGCCGGCGAATACAGAGACGCAGGAGGGGGCGCCTTCGCTTACAGCATCGACGACATTGCGCACCTGATCGGTGGTCATGATGGCGGTGATGTTCAGCTTCACCCCTTCGTTGGACAACCTCCGCACGAGGTCGTAGGCCGGCTCGCGGCGGGTGTTCGTGACCGGAATCTTGACGTAGACGTTCTCGCCCCACGTGGCGATCTCGCGGGCCTGGCGTTCCATGTCGTCGAACTCGTCGGAGAAGACTTCGAAGGAGATGGGCCGATCCGGGATGGCTGCGACGATGTCCAGCGCGAAGGCGCGGTAATCGGTCAGCCCGGCTTTGTGCATCAGCGTGGGATTGGTGGTGAATCCTTTGATGTACGGCTTGGCGTACATCTCCAGCATTCCCGCTTTCTCCGCGCCGTCCGCGAAGATTTTGACTGTCAGCTCTTCGACACGTTTCATCATTGATTCTCGAGTATCCAATCTGCTGCGGCAGCCAGCGAGGGGACGCGCACGAACGATCCCTCCGGCTGCTGCTCGCGATAACCGCAGTCGACGAAGAGGCATTGGCAGCCGGCGCGCTGGCCGGCTTCGATGTCGCGCCAGCGATCGCCGACCATGAACGAACGCTCCAGTTCCAGGCCGTGGCGTCGCGCCGCATCGAGCAGCGCGCCCGGTTTCGGCTTGCGGCAATCGCAGGAATCGCCGTCGTGATAGCACGCGACGACGTCATCGATGGCAAGTTCCGCGGCCAGCTTTTCGTGCATGGCCTCGACCACTTCGCGACGTTGCGTACCGCGTGCAACGTCCGGCTGGTTCGTGACGACGATCAGACGGAATCCGGCACGGCGCAATTTCGACAATGCCTCAGGCACGCCGTCGAGCACTTCCAGCGCCTCGATCGTGTCGGGCGGATGCGGCTTCCCTTCGCGCACGACGGCCCGGTTGATCACTCCATCGCGATCGAGAAAAACGGCCCGCGTCATTACCTGGTCGATTCCCACTTTGTCTCGGCGGCTTTCAGTTTCGGATGCGACACCAGCAGATGCCAGACCACAGCCTGAAACGCTTCCGTGTGCGGCGTGACGTTCTGCGGATTGACCGTGGGAATGATGATGCAGGCGTCGGCGACCTTCGCGGTGTAGCCTCCGTCACGGCCGACGATGCCGCAGATCTTCGCTCCGACGTCCTTTCCGTATTCGAGCGCGGCAACAAGGTTCGGACTGACGTTCTTCTCGCGATTGCCGCCGCCGACGGAGAAGACAAACAGCAGATCCGCCGGGCTGAGGCGGCTCACTTTGAGCCACTCGATAAAGACCGAGGCCCACCCTTCATCGTTGGTCCGCGCCGTCAGCTCGCTGACGTTGTCGGTCGGCGCATACGCTTCGATGCCGCAGATTTTCCGGAAGTCGTTGACGGCGTGGGAGCAGTTAGCTGCGCTGCCGCCGACGCCGAGGAGGAAGAGCCGGCCGTGGCGGGCGCGAAGGTCGGAAAGCAAATCGGCAGTCCGCTCGATCGATTCGACATCGAGCTTGTCGATGACTTCGGAGGCTTCGCGGAGATGCTGCTGCGTGTAGCTCATGAGGCTGGCGCATTGTATCCGCCGTCGTCACGACATCAGCACCTTCGTCCCTTCAAAGTCGAAGCGGAAACGCACTTCCTCGAGCCCCGCGTCCCTCATTGCCTGGCGCAAGTTTTTGCGATCCTCGGCGTAGAACAAGAGGAAGCCACCTCCACCCGCGCCGACGAGTTTTCCGCCGATCGCGCCGTTGCGCCGGGCCAGTTCGTACCACTCGTCGATGTGCGGATTGCTCATGCCGCGCGAGCGCCGTTTCTTGTGCTCCCAGTGCTCGTGCATCAATTCGCCGAACTCCGTGCACTTCCCCGATTCGAGCGCACGCTGGCTGCGATAGCCGAGCTCTTTGACGTAGTGGAGGTTTTCGATCATCTCCGGATCGGCTTCCTCGGAACGGGCTTTCTGATCCTGCAGAAGGCTTCCGGCGCTACGCGAGAATCCGGTGAAGAAGAGCAGGAGGTTGTCCTCCAGCTCGAAGAGCGTGTCCATGCCGAGCGCCAGCGGGCGCGCTTCGACGGAACCGTCGGGATGGAAATCGAAACAGGTCACGCCGCCGTACGCGGCGATGTACTGATCCTGCTTGCCGACCGGTTCGTGGAGCCGGTCGATCTCGATCTCGCAGGCCAGCCGCGCCACTTCGCTCGAATGCAGAAGCCGCCGCCGGTGCGCGTAGAGCGCCTTGACCAGCGCGGTGGTGAAACTGCCCGACGAACCCAAACCGGTGCCGGACGGGATCTCGGCGAGGGTGGTGATCTCGATCTGCGGCGTACGCAGGTTCATCATCCGCAATGCCTCGCGGAGAATCGGGTGGCGCACTTCATCGACGGTGTCGACGTTCTCGATATCGGAGTACTTCAGCCGGATGCCGGCGCCGAACGGCCGGTTGACGGTGACGTAGACGTAGCGGTCGATCGCTGCGGCGATGAGGAATCCGCCGAATTTCTCGTAGTACGACGGCAGGTCCGTACCACCGCCGCCGAGACTGATCCGGAGAGGGCTGCGCGTGATGATCATCGCCTGTTCTCCCGATCGCGAAACCACGCGAATGTCCTGGCCAGTCCATCGCGAAGGGCAATCGGTTCCGGCAAAGTGGCCAGCGCGCGTAACTTGCGACCATCGAGAACGCTGCGAAGCTGTTCGCCTTCTTTCGCCGGTCCGTGCGCGGCCGGAAGGTCGGCGCGGGCAGCCGAGGCCAGCGAGTCGTACACCTCGTTGATCGTTGTCTCCACTCCGGTTCCGACGTTGTACTGGCCTTGCCATCCGGCGTCCGAGGCAGCGAGATTCGCCGCGACGACATCATCGACGTAGACGAAGTCGCGCGTCTGCTCGCCGCTGCCGTTGATCGTCGATTGCTGGCCGTCGAGTAACCGTCCTGCGAAAATGGCCACGACGCCCGCTTCGCCATGCGCGTTCTGCCGCGGACCGTAGACGTTGGCGTATCGCAGGGCGACAGACGAGAGCCCGTGCACGACGCGGTAGTAGTGCAGGTAGTGCTCGACGGCGAGTTTGGCGCAGCCGTACGGCGATAGCGGCGCAGTCGGATGCGACTCGCCCTGCGGCACTTCGACCGGCTCGCCGTAGATCGCGCCGCCGGTCGAGGCGAAGACGACGCGCTTCACTGCGGCATCGACGGCCGCTTCGAGGAGTCGTAGTGTTCCGACGACATTCACGTCGGCATCGGCGGCCGGATCTTCGACGGATTTGCGAACGTCCATCTGCGCGGCGTGGTGGTTGATGACATCCGGCTTCAGCTCGCGAATGAGATCGGCGGCCTTCGCGTCGCGGATGTCGGCTTCGTGAAACTCCGCGCGGGGATTGACGTTGCGCCGGTCGCCAGTCGAAAGATTGTCGATGATCGTCACGCGCCATCCGCGGCCGAGGTAGCCGTCGGCGAGGTTCGAGCCGATGAAGCCGGCGCCGCCGGTGACGACGACGTGCTTCGTCATGTGGCCGCCGTGCGCGCCGCGCGCTGCGCCTGCTCGTCGAGGAGGTTGAGCAGGTAGCGGCCGTACGTGCTGCGGGCAAGCCTTGTGGCCAGCTCACGCAATTGCTGCGCATCGATTAACCCGAGGTAGTACGCAACCTCCTCGGGGCACGCAATCTTCAGCCCCTGCCGCAACTCGACGGTCTCGACGAAGTTCGCAGCCTGCAGCAGCGACTCCTGAGTGCCGGTGTCGAACCAGGCGAAGCCGCGTCCGAGCTGCTCGACGCGCAACTCGCCGATCTTGAGGTAGACGCGATTGAGGTCGGTGATCTCGAGCTCGCCGCGTTTCGACGGAGTCAGGTTCTCAGCGAAGTCGCAGACGCGCTCGTCGTAAAAATAGAGTCCGGTGACGGCGAAGTTGGAGCGCGGCGTTTCCGGCTTTTCTTCGATGCTGATGGCGCGCCCACGCTCGTCGAATTCGACGACGCCGTAACGCTCAGGGTCAGGCACGCGATAGGCAAAGACGGTCGCTCCGCTGTCGCTGGTCGCCGCGCGGCGAAGCGAATCAGGCAGGCCGTGACCGTAGAAGATGTTGTCGCCGAGGATCAGGCAGCTCGGCTCGCCGGCAACGAAGTCGCGGCCGATCAGGAATGCCTGCGCCAGTCCGCCGGGATCCGGCTGCGCCGCGTACTGGAGGCTGACGCCCCACTGCGATCCGCTGCCGAGGAGTTTCTGGAAACTGGCCTGATCCTCGGGCGTGGTGATGATCAAAAACTCGGTGATGCCGGCGAGCATGAGCGTCGTCAGCGGGTAATAAATCATCGGCTTGTCGTACACCGGCAGGAGCTGCTTGGACATCGCCGACGTCATCGGATACAGCCGCGTGCCCGAGCCGCCCGCGAGAATGATTCCCTTTTTCAAATGTCGTCCCCTTTGGACTCATATGGTGTCACACGTTCCGGCGCGCTTCTGCGGGCGATGGCCCCGACGACAGCGCCAAAAATGAAGCCGCCGACGTGCGCCCACCAGGCGATCCCGTTCACTTCCTGCGTCCGATGCGCGGCGGCAATGGAGAGGAATCCGTTGAAGAACTGCATGGCGAACCAGATCGGCAGAAAGATGACGGCGCGAATCTCGACCATGGCCCAGTAAACGATAAGCGGCAGAAGCGTGGTGATGCGCGCCTTTGGCCGCAGCACGAGAAATGCGCCGAGGATTCCGGCGATGCTCCCCGAGGCGCCGATCGACGGGACGGTCGAATGCGGAAAAAGCACGGTGTGCGTAAGGCTGCCGATCGCTCCGCAGACGATGAAGAAGATGAGGTAGCGAAGATGCCCGAGCGTGTCTTCGACCGCTCCTCCGAAAACCCAGAGGTAAATCATGTTGCCGAAGAGGTGGACGAATCCGCCGTGAAGAAAGAGCGACGTGACGAGCGTGACGATGACTTCGAACATCGAGTAGCCGTACGCGGCGGGATGGATGAGCCGCGCAGGAACGAAGCCGAAGATGTTGATCATCGTCTCCGCGCGCGAGGCGAGGATGAGCTGCGTCATGAAGACGAGAACGTTGGCGATGACGATTGCCCGCGTGACGAGTGGCGTGGTGCGGGGCGGGAGGGTGTGGCGGAGGGGGATCATTGGTGTTTGAAAACGTTGTCGGTTGTCGGTGATCGGTTGTCAGAGTTAGGGTCGGTCGGAGGTCTCAGGTCAGGGAGATCGGACAACCGACAACCGACAACCGACAACGAGGAACATCTCAACCCAGTCCGTTAGCAATCTCGCGAACCACCTCCGCCATTTGATCCTTTGTCAGCTCCGGAAAGATCGGGATGGCTAGCGTCGTCGCCGCGGCGGTATCCGAATGCGGGAAATGATCGCTCGCCGAGGGAACTTCGCTGAAGCACTCCTGCTGCGGCAGCGTCAGCGGGTAGTAAACCTCGCATCCGATTCCGGCACTCTTCAGATGATTCATCACCCGATCGCGCGTCTCGCTATCGGTGAAACGAATCACGTACTGGTTGTAGATGTGACGCCGCCGCGGCAGCTCGCGCGGGAGCACGACGCGATCGTCGAGATTTGCGTCAGCGAAGAGCTCCGCATACGTCGCGGCGTTGCTGCGCCGTCCATCGGTCCAGCGATCGAGATGCGGCAACTTTACGTGAAGGATCGCCGCCTGCAGCGCATCGATGCGGAAGTTGCCGCCGACGTAGCGGTGGTAGTACTTCGGCCGCATTCCGTGCACGCGAAAGTCGATCAGCTTTTCGTAGGTCGCGTCGTCCTCGCACGTCACGGCGCCGGCATCGCCGAACGCTCCCAGATTCTTGGAGGGGAAAAACGAGAACGCCGCCATCGTCCCGAGCACGCCTGCACGCTTCCCGTCGTACTCCGCGCCGACCGCCTGCGCGGCATCTTCGACCACGGCCAGTTTGTGCTTGGCGGCGATGCGATTGATCTCGTCCATCGCCGCGCACTGGCCGTAGAGGTGAACCGGCATGATGGCCTTGGTGCACGAGTTGATGCGCGACTCGATCTGCTTCGGATCGATGTTGTAGTCGGCCAGATCGATGTCGACGAAAACGGGAGTCGCACCGAGGCGATCGACGACGCCGGCGGTCGCAAAGAACGAGTAGGCAGGAACGATGACCTCGTCGCCGGGACCGACGCCGAGAACCATGAGGGCGATGAGCAGCGCATCCGTTCCCGACGAAACGGCGACGGAGTGCTTGCTGTGGCAGTAGGCGGCGAAGTCGCGCTCGAAGGCGTCGACGCGCGGCCCGAGGATGAAGTACTGCGAGTCGTAGACCTCGCCGGTAACGCGAAGCACTTCGTCGCGAATCGTTGCGTACTGCAGTTTCAGATCGAGTAGCGGGACTGGCATGGCGTCGGAGTTTATCCCAACGCTTTTGCGCCGCGTCGCGTATCTATGCCGCCAAACGCACACGATTGCAGCCGCATGGCAGCGCTGCGCGTGTGCGTTTTTCATGTCTATTTAACGCGCTCAGTTTTAATGCTGCGTTCGCATAAAATTCTAGACACTCTTTTTCGTTCGCGCGTATCACCGCGCAACAAACGAAGGAGAAACCCAAATGAACATCAAACGCATCATCGCCACCATCATCACTGCAATTCTTCCGCTCGCGGCAAGCGCCACGACGCTGATCGTTCCCGCTTCCGGCACCGGCCCGGGCGCGAACGACAGCCACTGGCAGACGGAGCTGACACTTCACAACACGAGCGCCAGCGCGGTCGCCGCGACGCTCACGTTCCATGACGCCGTCGGCGCCAGCAACTCCTCGGTCGTCAACGTCGGACCGCGCGCGACGATCACGATCGCCGACATCGTGGCCAGCCGCTTCGGCCGCGAGAGCGGCACCGGCGCCATCGAGGTCACGTTCAGCAACACCTTCGCGCAGAAGCTGATCGTCAGCTCGCGGACGTTCAACAAGTCGGCGGAAGGCGAGTTCGGACAGGACATCCCGGCGGTCGACGCAGAGACTGCCCCGGCCACCGGCAACGTCGTCGTCCTCAGCGGCCCGGCCACGGCGTCGGCGTCGCACTTCAACTTCGGCCTCTATGCCATCGATGCGTCGTCCGTGCAGTGGGAGCTGGTGCGCGCCGACGGGACCGTGGCAACGACGAAGGACGTTTCGTACGCGGCCGGCTCGCAGATTCAGTACAACTTCGGCGTCTCCGGTTTCCTCGGCGCCGATTCCCGCGACAACGATACGGTTCACGCGGTCGTGACGAGCGGACATGCGCTCCCCTACGGCAGCATCATCAACGATCTCTCCGGCGATCCGACGTACGTGCCGGGCATCGTGGCCAAGGCGGACCTGCGCATCAATTTCGCGGGCGTCGATTTCGGCGACAACGGAAAGATCTCGGTGGCCGACGCCGATCACGACGGCGTCCTCGACCACTCCATCGATGTACAGACCGGAACGTGGCCGATCGCCTTCCGGGTCGTGGTGACGTCAGCAACGCCGGCCACATTCGAACTGCTCAACGCGCCGGCCGACCTTCGCTTCTACGACACGCACGGTGGTCTGGTCTGGACGCCGGGCGCGGGCTCTGCGGGTACAACGCTGAACCTAAAAATTCGCGTCACCGCCGACGGCTCGACGGACATCATCACGATCCCCGTCAATATCCGGTGAGTAAGGCAGGGACGTGAGCAGGGCCTCGTAAGGCAGGGATGAGGGACAAGGGACGAGGGTAGAAACCTCGTCCCTTGTTCTTTTCTCTCGGTGCTGCTTCGTCCCTCGTCCCTAATCCCTCGTCCCTGCTTCACGCAAACGTAACCCTCGCGAAGCGCCGCTTACCAACCTTCAGCACGTACGACTTGCCGGACGCAGCATCCAGCGTGGCGCGTGGGTCGCTGACTTTCGTGTCGTCGACCAGCACTCCACCCTGCGCGATGACGCGCTGTGCATCCTTGTTCGATTCGGACAGGCCGGCAGCGACGATGACCTTCGACAGCAACTGGGGCTCCGAGGCAGCAGGCAGCGTCGTCTCCTCGATCTCCGCCGGCGCCTGGCGCTCGCTGAAAACGCGGCTGAACTCTACCGCCGCAGCATC
>Ga0307511_10001595_pt1 | contig 24052 bp, 20 predicted proteins | sample 13_EM_MG_FD_200266 | JGI IMG/M metagenome (GOLD analysis project Ga0307511, IMG submission 200266) | Populus trichocarpa ectomycorrhiza microbial communities from riparian zone in the Pacific Northwest, United States - 13_EM | ecosystem: Host-associated > Plants > Roots > Unclassified | place... | reverse complement strand
GGCGCTGGCCAGCGGAAGAATAGGGCCGGAGCTATAATGAAAGTCGTAATCATAATCATCTTCGATGACCACCAGCTTGTAACGGCGGATAATATCGAGCAGTCTCATTCTTCTGTCCATGCTAAGGGTGACGGTGGTAGGATGATGATGATGCGGGACCACGTATAGCATCCGGGGGTTCTTTTTTTGGCAGAGCGCTTCTATGGCGTCTACATCCATGCCCTGTTCGTCCACCGGTACGTAGAGCAGCCGGCCCCCGGCCTGTTCGAAGGCTTTGTCGGCCATGAAATAATTCGGCCGGCTGACGATTACGGCATCGCCTTTTTTCAGGATCAATTGTGCAGCGAGGTAAATGGCCATCTGAGCTCCACGGGTGATCAATATGTTGTCCGGGTTCATCGTCAGGCCGCGGGTGTCGGTGAGGAACTGCGCCATGGCCTCACGCAGGGGCGGAGTGCCTGCGAAACTACGCTGGGGGCTGAATTTTTTATAATTCCTTTCCATAAGGAGTTCCTTATAAGCCCGCAGGAGAAGGTCCATAGGCGCCAGCCGGCTGTCGGGAGATCCATCGTTGATGGTAAAGCGATGTTGGTTCTTCGACAACAGGAATTCCGGCAAGGCTGTCGTATGGTTGAAAGCAAATGCGGCAGGACCTTCGTAGGAAGGTGGCCGGTTCGGCGCCTTGAAACTCTTGGGTTTCAGCTCCGGTAGCCGGGAAGACACAGTGATCCCTTTCCTTGGGATCACTTCGACCCAATCCTGGGCGTATAATTCGTTGTACGCGGCCACAACCGTTTTGCGATGGACCTGTAGCAGGTCCGCCAGTTCGCGGCTGCCGGGAAGGCGCGAGCCGGGTTGGATCAGGCCATCCCGGATCAGCTTCACCAATTGGTTGGCTATTTGCTGATAGACGGAAGCCTCCGCCTTTTTATCGATGCGGATCAACGTAGGAAAGGGCAGCATGTTGGACTACTTGATTTATATAATCTGGACCCCAAAGGTAGTCCAAAAGGTCTATAATTTTGAGGGCAAAACTGAAAACAGAAGAATAATGGAAAAGAGATTTAAGATGATCGAGGTGCAACCGGATGCTTACCGGGCGATGCGGGAATTATCAAAGTATGTAGCTGCCACGGGGATCGCCCCCCTTCATCTGGAAATGATCAAGATCAGAGCGTCGCAGATCAACGGCTGTGCCTATTGTCTCAACATGCATGCAAAAGATGCGCGCAAATTGGGAGAGTCCGAGCAGCGTATCTACCTGCTGTCTACCTGGCGGGATGCTCCCATATATACGGAAGCGGAGCGGCTGATGCTGGAAATGACGGAGGAGATCACGCTAATCCACCGGCAGGGGCTTTCCAGCGAGCTTTATCAGCGGGCTATAGCGCTGCTCGGAGAAGAAAAGACGGCTCAGGTGATCATGACCATTGTTACGATCAATGCCTGGAATCGTATCGGGGTGAGTTTGCAGATGGTGCCGGAGTAGCTGTATTTGCTCTGATTTTACTGAGCTTTTCCGGAGTCATTCCCAGATAGGTGGCAATATATTGTAAGGGGGCCCTTGTTAATAGGTGTGGCTCCTGTTCCAGTAGCAGTTGATACCTTTCCATGGGTGTTTTCTTCTTTAGGGACCGTTCCCTTCGGATGCTAAGCATGTAATACTTTTCGGTCAGGACTCGTCCATGGTAGTTGAATTCAGAGAGCTCTTTATAGATCGACTGCAGTTCATGGTGAGAAATATATAAAAGATCCAAGTCTTCCAGGGCCATAATATATTCTTCACTTGGCGCCTGCTCCAGGAAGCTTTCTACCGAAAATATCACATCTCCTTCCTTCATAAACCAATTCGTAATTTCTTCTCCTTCTTCGTTGATGTAATAGGCTCTGATTAGTCCTTTCTGTACAAAGTATACGTTGGAAGATATTTGCCCTTCCCGAACCAGGTATTCTTTTTTTTTGACTTTCATTTCCTTTAAAACCGAAGAGAGACGTTCCGACAATGCGGGAGAAAGATGCTGAAGATAATTCAGCATGCTGAATAATTGTTCCATAGTGTTTAGATAAGATTAAAAAAATTGCTTTCTTAAATAAATATAGGATACAATTGGTCTTGTGGCTCTTCAGGAAAATCTATTTGAAGGGCTGCAGTGTTGGTTCTTATTTTTTTGTAAATGGAATTATTTATGGGATATTGATCAACGTGATCATTATGGGTTTGGATAGCATTCTATTGCAAAATTGACATGGTCTCTCAATACTGATTCGCCCTCGCCCTCGCGGCACTCGTATCGACGATATATTGGTCAGCATTCCCATTGCCCTGGTCCGTTCCTTCTGCGCCGGGAGGCGGCGTTTTTTCGATGAGGTTCTGGTAGTCGTACAATTCTCCGGGTCGTACGCTGTCCGGCCGGGCAAAGCGGGCTTGTTTGTCCAGCCCCAGGGTATTATCCGCCAGGGCCTTGCTGAAGAAATATTCCCAGACGGGACGGGCTGCCTGCGCTCCCAGGCTTCCGCCGCTGTTCAGGTGGATGAAGCGGTCGTCGCAGCCCACCCATACGCCAGCTACTAACTGCGGGGTATAGCCCATGAACCAGGCGTCAGAATTGTCATTGGTAGTACCGGTCTTGCCACCCATCTCGGCGACGCCCAGCCGCTGCCGAAGGCCCGCAGCCGTACCGAAATCCACAGGCCCCTGCATCATCCGCGTCATTGTATAAGCAGTGGATTGGCTGATGACCTCTTTGTGTTCGGAGGAGAATTGGGCCAGCAAGTTGCCATGCTTGTCCTCTATCTTCGAAATATAATAAGGCTGGGTGCTGAAACCACCGGAAGGGAAGATTGAATAACCCCATAACATCTCGTACAACGAAAGCTCACAGGCTCCCAATGCCAGGGAAGGATAGGGCTCTACCGCCGTGGGGATATTGAGTTGGTGGATGAACTCGGCAAATCGTTTGGGCCCTTCGGGACCGAATTGCTTCATGATATAGGCGGCCACTTCATTGATCGACCAGGCCAGGCCCACCGCCATGGTCCGGGTACCGCCTGCCGTACGGTGAACGCGGGCCGGCACATACGCGTTGTACTCCGGGAAATATTGCTGTACGGCCTCGCATTGCGTCTGGGGCGTGAAATTGAAATCCTCGATGGCCAGGCCATAGAGAAAGGGTTTGATCGTACTGCCTACCTGCCGCTTCGTGTTGATATTGACGTGATCGAATTTATAGGTCTTGGGATCGATGCCGCCGACCCAGGCTTTTACGGCGCCGGTGATCGGATCCATCACCATGAATCCTGTTTGCAGCATCTGCCGGTGATACTTGATCGAATCCATCGGCGTCATCACCGTATCCTTTTCATGGGCGGCATTCCAGGCAAATATTCTCATCTGCACCGGCTGGTGGAAACTGTTGCGGATAGCGGCATCGGACAGACCATCGTCTTTTTCGTTCCTCCAGCGATCGCTGCTGCGCATGGCGGCTTCCAGTATATTGAGATGCCCCTGCCAGACGGCTCCGTTCGCGATACCGGGCTGGGCGTCCAGGATCTTTTGCAGGCCAGGCATTCCCCGGGCTACCGCGGTATCGGCATAGGTCTGCATGCGGGGATTGATCGTAGTATAGATCTTCAGGCCGTCCTGGTAGAGATTGTAGGGTTTGCCGGTAGCAGGGTTAATATGCTCTTTACACCATTTCTTCAGATCTCCCCGTAATACGTCCCGGAAATAGGGGGCCACTCCATTGTTCTCATCCAGCTTGCGGTAATGGCCCAGGTCGATGGGTTGCAGTTTAAATCCGGCGGCTTCTGCGTCTGTAATAAAATGGTTGGTCGCCATCCGGTTGATCACAATATTCCGTCTCTCCAACGCAGCTTTGGGATTGGTCCGGGGATTGAATATACTGGGATTGTTGACCATCCCCACTAATAAGGCAGCTTCGTCCACGCTGAGGTCAGCCGGCTCTTTCTGGAAAAAAGTCCTCGCCGCATTACGGATACCATATACGTTGTCACTGAAGGATACGTCATTGAGGTAGAGGGAGAGGATCTCTTCCTTGGTGAAATTGCGTTCCAGCTCGATGGCGATGATCCATTCTTTAAATTTCTGAACGACCCGGCGGATGCGGCTATGCGATCTTTCTCCATTGAACATGTTCAGCGCTAGCTGCTGGGTAATGGTGCTGCCGCCCCCATCCTTGCCGAGTTTCAGGACGGCCCGCAGTACGCCTTTCGCGTCGATGCCGGAATGCTCGTAAAAGCGTTCGTCTTCCGTGGCTACCAGTGCATGGATGACATTGGGGGATATAGCGCCATAGTCCACATGGTTGCGGTTGCCCTTATCCGTATAATATTTTCCCATCAGAGTGCCATCGTCGGCATAGACCTCGGAGGCCAGGACAAGAGAGGGATTTTCCAGTTCCTGCAGGGAAGGCAGTTTGCCGAATACTCCCATGCTGAGAAGGACGATCAAAAGAATAAATGCGGTCAGGCCGCTAAAAAAGGTTATCCAGAAGATACGTTTATAGATCAAGTAACAGGTTTTTAAAGATACATTAAGATACAATTTGTCCGAGATCCGCTTTTAGAACCTGGTGTATCTCCGGCAAATGGTTCACCAAATAACGGGGAAAACTGCTAATTAGCGTGAATAGATCGTTAATTCTGCCTGGTCCCGCCGACCGGTTGCCGGCAAATTGCCGGATTTTATGATCTGCACCCTATCTCCGGAATGAATATTTTGCAATTTGACCCCCCTTTTTATAAATAATTAATAAAATTTTTTTTGACCATTTTCGAGGCGTTGAGAGATAAACATCTCTAAATGAGCCTAATAATTGCTTATTTTTATTACATATAAATAAATATAATATGTTTTATGAAATATTTTTTATATTTTTTTTATAACTTTCCATCTGATATTAATACATTAATGTTTTTTAACATGAAATCTACGAGATTATGAGAAAAATGACTCTAAAGACTTCCTTGCCTTTTCTGTTGCTGATCATCGTGGCGGTTGCCGCCATATTTGTTCCCACCATGCCTATTTTTGACGATGGAAAATTCAGCGCAGCCGATACTACCTGGATCCTGGTAGCAACAGCCCTCGTCTTTATCATGACGCCGGGTCTCGCCTTCTTTTACGGGGGTATGGTCAATCGTAAGAATGTGCTTTCAACGATGATGAAGAGCGTCGTAGCAGCAGGAGTGGTGGGAGTTTTGTGGATCGTGGTAGGATATAGCCTGTGTTTTGGAGATTCGATCGGTGGTGTCATCGGCAATCCGACGACTCACTTATTTTATAAAGATGTCCTTTCTGGTAAGCCCTGGGTAGGCGCACCCACTATTCCGAAAGCCTTGTTTTCGATGTTCCAGTTGATGTTTGCCATTATCACTCCCGGACTGGTTGTTGGCGCCATTGCCGAACGCATGCGTTTCTCGGCATATGTCCTGTTCACCGTCCTTTTCAGCCTTTTAGTGTATGCTCCGCTGGCACACTGGAGCTGGCACCCTGATGGCTTCCTCGCCAAGATGGGAGCGCTGGATTTCGCCGGAGGTACGGTCGTTCATATCTCTGCGGGTTGTGCGGCCCTGGCAGGCGCATTGGTCTTAAAACGGAGGAAATCACATATAGAAAAGCTGGAAAACAAGCCGGCGAATATACCTTATGTACTGATTGGCACCGGTCTCTTATGGTTTGGCTGGTTCGGCTTCAATGCCGGTTCGGCGCTGGCAGCCAATACGCTGGCCGTCTCTGCTTTTTCCACTACCAATACCGCTGCCGCTGCAGCAGGCCTCTCCTGGATGTTCTTCGATGTGCTGAGAGGGAAAAAGCCATCTGTTGTTGGATTTTGCGTAGGTGCTGTAGTGGGCCTGGTGGCTATCACACCAGCAGCCGGTTTTGTAGCCGTTCCGCAAAGTATCTTTATCGGGGTGGCCGCCGCTATTATTTCCAACCTGGCCGTTCATTTCAAAGCTACCCGGACTGTATTGGATGATACGCTGGACGTCTTCCCCTGCCACGGCATCGGAGGAATGGTAGGTATGCTGATGACAGGTATATTTGCTACCAAGGCTGTTAACAGCATTGGTAACAACGGTTGGGCTTATGGTAATCCCGCTTTCTTCATCACGCAGTTGAAGGCAATGGCTATTGCAGTTGGATATAGCTTTGCCGCCTCCTGGATTATCTTCAAATTCATCAACTTTATTGTACCGATCAGGGTCAGCAACGAAGAAGAAGCAGAAGGCCTGGATGCCAGTCAGCACGATGAGAACTATGTACAGGGCACCTTGCTCGTAGCAACGCCGGACGGCCTGAAGGAACAGGAGGTCATGTAATATATAATTTATTTATATTTTCATTTTAAAAAAGGGAAAGGGACCTCATGTCTCTTTCCCTTTTTTAGTCAATAGCATTTGTCAATCAATTGTTTCTATTGTTAATCCTTACATATTATAAATATATTTATGTATATAAAAACTATAAAATTTTCATTTTGAAAAAATATATTTTATACATTACACATATCGAATTTATTTTTATATCATATGCAGGGTGCGTATTTTATTTCTTCCTTTACGGCTAATAATAAGATCAGTCAGCAGTACCAATACCTGATCAGTATCTTACTGGTCTGCCTGGTATCGGCCATCTGCTTCCTCTTCTCCGTCTATATCGGAGCACAGGTCGTTGCTTTTATCCTGCTACTGACCCTCTCCCTGATCGCTATGTCCTTTGATATCCTCCCCGTACTGCTGACAGCCCTGTTGAGCGCCCTGATCTGGGACTTCTTCTTTATAGGCCCCCGCTATAATTTCCGGGTAGGCAATACAGAAGATAAGATCCTGCTGTCCATGTATTTTGTCATTGCCCTCGTCAATGCCGTACTCACCTTTAAAATAAGACAGATCGAAAAGATCGCCCGCCGGAAAGAAGAAAAGGCACAGACATTGAGGCTGTATAATACCTTACTGAACTCCCTATCACACGAATTCCGGACACCCCTGGCCACGATCATCGGCGCTACCGATAACCTGCTGCAAGAGCCATCCCGGCTTTCGGCAGGTGACAGCAAACGACTTTTATCCGAGATCTCCACTGCCTCTCTGCGGCTCAACCGGCAGGTAGAGAACCTCCTGAATATGTCCAGGCTGGAATCCGGCTTTATCCAGCCAAAAAAAGACTGGTACGATATACAGGAACTGGCTTTTTCCATCATTCACCAGCTGGAAGAACAACTGGCCCGACACCGGGTTGAGATCGATATCCGGGAAGACATTCCCCTGGTGAGGCTGGACTATGGGCTGATGGAACAAGTGCTCTACAACCTTGTCTATAATGCCGCCCTCTACACTCCCGAAAGAGCCCTGATCCGCATCAGCGCCCAATGCCCGCAGGCGAGCCTGGAGATCATCGTGGAAGACGAGGGGCCCGGTTTCCCGGAAGGTGAGATCGGGAAGGTCTTCGATAAATTCTACCGGTTCACCAATTCACCAATCGGAAGCTCCCGGATCGGAGGCGCCGGACTGGGATTGTCTATTGTAAAAGGTTTTGTAGAGGCACATAACGGAACGGTCGAACTAATGAACAGGCTATCCGGCGGGGCCCGGTTTGTCATTAGCCTGCCTGTCGAAAATTTTTCTAAAGGAATGGAACCCCAATCCGGTCAAATCAGAACGAATGGGGTTATAACCTGCTAAAATTATGGGAATACTGGTCATAGATGATGAAGCTCCGATCCGCAAACTGCTGGAGATCACCCTGCAATCCAACGGCTATGCCGTCGCACAGGCCGCTACGGCAAAAGAAGGGCTGCAGCAGGCAGTACACCATACTCCGGACCTGATCATCCTGGACCTGGGACTGCCGGACGAGAACGGACATACTACCCTTAAAAAAATGCGGGAATGGTATGACCGGCCCGTCATTATCCTTTCCGTACAACACAGTGAAGCGGATATCATAACGGCATTGGATAATGGCGCCAATGATTACCTGGTCAAGCCCTTCCGAACGGGGGAATTACTGGCCAGGATCCGTTCTGCCCTCCGTAGCACCGTGGTGGGAGATAATGAGCCGGTGATCCGGCTGAATGGATTGGAGATCGACCTGGCGGCCAGGATCGTGAAAAAAGATAATGAACTGCTGCGCCTGACGGCTACCCAATATTCCCTCCTGGCCCTCTTTGGCAAAAATGCCGGTAAAGTGCTGACCCATCAATACCTGCTACGGGAGATCTGGGGAGACAGCTATACCGATCAATTGCAATACCTGCGCGTCTTTATCGCACAATTGCGTAAAAAGATCGAAAAGGACATCAATTATCCCGAACATATTATCACAGAATCAGGAGTCGGCTATCGGTTTGTAGCCGGAGAGTCCTGAGATTCCTGTCTGACCACCCCCGGTTGCTCCGCCAATGTGTGAATTATGTAATCTTTTAAAAGAATGTTACAATATTCCGCAATAGCTTCTCACTACCTTTCCGGTTCGAATGCAGTCAACCCACTCAACGAATCAAACACAGTAATGAAACAGGGCAATAATATCTTCCCCAAAACACCGACTGGTATAGATGGGCTCAATGAAATTACAGGAGGCGGATTCCCCCAGGGCCGTCCTACACTCATCTGCGGAAGTGCCGGATCCGGTAAAACGGTCCTGGCCATGCAATTTCTTATAAAAGGAATTACGGAATACAACGAACCGGGCGTATTCATGAGCTTTGAAGAATCCTCCAAAGACTTAGCTCAAAATGTAAGATCACTTGGCTTTGATCTGGAAAAATCAATTGCACAAAAAAAACTGAAGATTGATTATGTGCGGGTTGAAAGATCGGAAATTCAGGAGACGGGTGAATATGATCTCGAAGGGCTATTCATCCGGTTGAATCATGCCATTGATTCAATCGGCGCCAAAAGGGTGGTACTCGATACCATTGAATCTTTATTTTCCGGGCTGAATAATACGGCCATACTTCGTTCAGAGATCCGGAGACTTTTTCAATGGCTAAAAGAAAAAGGAGTAACTACCATTATCACTGGTGAACGTGGAGACACCACCCTGACACGGCAGGGGCTGGAAGAGTATGTTTCCGACTGTGTCATCTTATTGGACTTCCGCGTGATCGAACAAATCGCCACGAGACGGTTGAGAATTGTTAAGTACAGAGGCTCTACGCACGGCACCAATGAATACCCGTTTTTAATTGACGAAAACGGGATCTCCGTTCTTCCCATCACCTCATTGAAGCTTGAGCATACAACATCCGCTGAAATAATTTCTACGGGACTTCCGGGACTTGATAAATTGTTCAACGGCGGTGGATACTATAGAGGAAACAGCGCGTTCGTCACCGGTTCGGCCGGTACGGCAAAAACTATCCTTGCAGCCTATTTCGCATTGAGCAGTTGTAAGAAAAAAGAAAGGGTGCTCTATTTTTCTTTCGAAGAATCTCCCGATCAGTTAGTCAGAAATATGTTATCGGTCGGTATAGATCTTAACCCATACATAAAGTCAAAGCTCCTCTTAATTCATTCCTCCCGTCCTTCCTTGCATGGCCTTGAAATGCATCTTTTGTCCTTATACAAATACATTCGGGAATTTAAGCCGCATACGGTTATTATTGATCCGATCAGCAGTCTTGTTACCATCGGCAGCAGGGGAGAAGTAAGGGCGATGCTCGCCAGATTAATGGATATGCTTAAAATTCATCAGATCAACTCGATGTTTACTTCGCTGACTCATAAGCAGCCAATTAGTTATAATGCGTTAGCCGAAGAAGCGATATCCTCCCTGGTGGATACATGGATTAAGCTGCGGAATGAAGAAAGCAAGAACAATAGGGTTCGCAGCCTTTACATTGAGAAATCCCGCGGTATGGGACATTCCAGTGAAATAAGAAATTTTATTGTCACCGATAATGGTATTAAAATAATGAACGCTGATTTACAGACGGAACAAGGCCACAACGGTTCTGAGGAAGTTATTGCACTTTCAGGAAATGGTTCGAAAAATAAATTTTAAAGAGGACTAATATGGGAAAGGAAGAAAACTGGGAACTTTGGCTATATATAGCAGGACAAACACCTAAGTCCATCCTTGCCCTGGAAAATATTACAAAATATAGTAAAGAATATCTCAAGGGTAAGGGCAGGAATTATACTATCGAAGTTATTGACTTATTAAAAAGCCCTGAATTGGCGGAAGATGATCAGATTTTTGCCATTCCGACACTAGTAAGAAAAGCTCCCCCACCTTTAAGAAAAATTATTGGCGATTTGTCTGACAAGGAAAAAGTATTGACGGGATTAAACTTCCGTCCAATTACAGTAGCTGATGGAAAATAAATCGAAACACGAATTTGTTGCCGGAGAAAAAATCATCCTTCAATTGTATATTGCCGGCATGTCGGAGAATTCAGTGCGTGCCATTCAGAATATTACGCAGCTCTGCGATCTATATCTCAAAGATCACTTTGACCTGGAAATAATTGATATTTATAAAAATCCCTCTGTTGCTGAAGAGCAGAAGATCGTTTTCAGCCCTTCGCTCATCAGACAGTTCCCTTTGCCTAAAAAAACATTAATTGGCGACTTGTCAGATACGAAAAAAGTAATTCTTGGTCTAGGTATCACCTTCAAAGAATAACAAATGCACACAGCAATTTCAGAGGATTTGTTGTCGAAGATAGAAGATCTTAAAATGCACCTCACGGAAACACAGGAAGCAATAGATGCCATAAGGAGCGGATCGGTAGATGCTTTTGCCATTAAGAAGGATGGCAGATCAGAGGTATTTACCCTGCAAAGTTTGGATTATGCCTATCGTGTTTTGATAGAGAAATTCAGCGAAGGCGCATTGAACTTGACCCCCCAAGGTTTAATAGTATATAGCAATAGCTATTTTTCCGAATTAATAAATACGCCTAATGAAAAAGTAATCGGCTCATATATTCATGATTATATCTCCGAAGACTCCCGGGAAAGATTTCAGGAACATTTTACCGCAGCGCTTCAGGGCAGTAGCAAAACAGAGATTACTTTATCCATTAATAATAGAAGTATTCCTGTTTATATTTCACTTACCAGTCTTCAGCCTCAGTTAGCTACTGTGGGAATGATCATCACCGACCTTTCGGAAAAGAAACACACGGAGGAGACTTTACGGAAAAAAAACCTCGAATTGGAACATTTAAATAAGAGCCTGGACCAATTCGCGTCCATCGCCTCTCATGATTTGCAGGAGCCATTGAGGAAAATTCAGACTTTTACATCGCTGCTCAAACATCGTTTTAATAATGATCTACCAGATGGCGCTAAAGAGCTGATCGATAAAATTAAAGGGTCTTCAGAACGCATGTCCCTGCTTATTAAAGATGTTCTTAATTTTTCACGGATAGTCCATTCGGAAAATATGTTTGTTCGAACCGATCTGAACGAGATCTTAAATAATATCTTGAAAGATTTCGATCTGCTTATTCTTGAAAAGAATGCCTCTGTCAGCAGAGAGGATTTGCCCGTTATTGAAGCAATTCCATTGCAGATCAATCAACTTTTTTACAACCTGGTGGGTAACGCGCTGAAGTTTTCTAAAAATGAAATATCTCCTGCTCTTACTATTTCCTCACGAATGCTTTTACCCGGAGAAATTAATAACAGATTCAATGTAAACGAGCAGCTTTCATACGTTGAAATCAGTTTTAAAGACAATGGCATTGGATTTGAGCAGCAATTTGCCGAGCAGATATTCTCGATTTTTGAGCGCTTGCATAATCAACAGCAATATTCGGGAACAGGCATAGGACTGGCGCTATGCCAAAAAATTGTAGGACATCATCAGGGGGGGATACATGCCGAATCCAAAGAAAATAACGGAGCAACATTTTATGTTCTGCTTCCTTTAACACAATCAGTTAAAATCTACTAATATGGAAAAGAGGATTACGATATTTATTGCAGATGATGATGAGGATGATAAAAAATTATTTATTGAATCTGCCAAAGAAGTGAATGAGAACATTACCTGTATTACCGCAAGTGATGGACAGGAAGCACTAAAGTTTTTGAGGGATGAACACAATCCACTTCCCGATTATATTTTTTTGGACTTAAGGATGCCTCGTATCAGCGGGAAAAAATGTCTGGAAGAAATTAGAAATGATAAAAGACTACACCACATCCCTGTCTTCATATATACCACTTCAAGGGATGTTAAGGATTCAACAGAATTAAAAAAAGATGGAGCGGTACATTTTATAACCAAGCCTGTTAATCCCAATGATATATATTACATTTTGTCTGTAGTGCTTGAGGAAAAATGGGACCTGTCGGCCAGCCGATCGGGGGACTAAAGGGGCCAAAAATAAGATCGTTTTATTTTCAAAGTTATACTAATTATCTTTGGCGCGATTATCATTAACCCTCATTTTATTTTTCCTGTTATATGATCACCAAAGAAGTACTCCTGGAAGCAAAAAAGCTATGGGACTATCATCACATGAATCATACTCCTGCAAAATCAGACTGCATCCTGGTACTGGGCAGCCATGATCTGCGGGTGGCTGACAGAGGGGCTGAACTCTATCTCCAGGGATGGGCCCCCATCCTCATCTTTTCGGGAGGGCTTGGCAACGTGACCAGGGGAGTCTGGACGGTGCCGGAAGCAGACCAGTTTGCCCGGATAGCCCTGGACAAGGGCGTGCCGGCAGAAGCCATTTTCATAGAGAATCAATCCACCAATACCGGGGAAAACATCTTATTCACCCAACAATTGCTGAAAGAAAAGGGCCTGGACCCCCAGACTTTTCTCCTGGTGCAGAAGCCCTATATGGAAAGAAGAAGTTATGCCACTTTTTCCAAACACTGGCCGGAAAAACAACTGATCGTCACCTCTCCCCAGATCCCTTTTGAAGAATATCCGACAGGGGAAATTCCCCTGGAAAAAGTGATCCATATCATGGTAGGAGATCTGCAGCGGATCAAGATCTATCCGGAAAAAGGTTTCCAGATCTTCCAGGAGATCCCTCCCGGTGTGTGGGAGGCCTATGAGCGACTGATTGGCTGGGGATTTACACAGCATCTGGCCTCATAGTTTGCCGGTGATGGGTTTCTGGAAATATAACCCATCACCGGCAAACGTCTAATGATGGGCCTTCGGCCAAGACGTCTGTGACGTCTTTTGTCCTTCCCCCCATTCCCCCCATTCCCGGCGACCTTATGCGAAATAACAAATAAGAAGTAAATTTGGGGTGTAGAGCAAACCAACATGACTAGACCCTTTCTGTTCGCAGGGCTCTTTTTTTTGGCGATTCCTTGCACATACTGCCAAAAGATCGAGCGATATTTCGACTATCAATGGCATGATACCACTGCCACTAATGCCCGATTCTATAGCCTGATGGAAAAGACGGACTCCGGCTGGCACCGGAAAGATTATTACCTGCACAGCTTCTCCCTGCAAATGGAGGGCCTGTATAAAGACAGTGCCTGTAAGATCCCTTCCGGCGGCTTTCGCTATTTTCATCCCACCCGCATCGTCGAATCCATGGGCGCCTACCATGATGGGAAGAGACAAGGCCTGTGGCTCCGCTTTTATAGCAACGGAGTTATGCAGGACTCCACCGTATATGACAATGGCAACCCGGTAGGGATCCGGCTGAGCTGGCATCATAATGGCTATCCATCCGATTCAGCCAGTTACAATCCAGATGGCAGCGGAGTGCAGGTCTTTTGGTTTGATAATGGCAATCCCGCTGCAGCCGGCCGGTATGCTCCCGGGTATAAAAAATACGGTAAATGGCAATATTTTTATAAGGAAGGGGGACCCAGCGCCTTTGAAATATACGACCGGTCAGGCATATTGCAGAGTAAACAATATTTTGATGAAAAAGGCGGTCCCATCCAGGATACGACGAATAAGGACAAGCCCGCGGAGTTCCCCGGCGGGATGAAGGCCTGGAGCAAATACCTGGGGAAGGCGTTATATTTCCCCGATCAGTATAAATTTACGAATGGGGATCAGGCCGTCGTCGTAGTAGAGGCGACCATCGACGAAGAAGGTAAAGTGGTGGACGCAGAGGTCGTCATTCCATTTTATCCCGCTTTTGACAAAATAGCCCTGGAGGCGGTGCGGAAATCCCCCCACTGGACGCCGGCTTTTGAACACAACCGGAAAGTAAGACACGAGATACGACAACCCATCGTGTTCAGCCAGCCCGAATAAGAACCAATCATTGCGACAAGCCTCAACCACATTCAAGTCAATTCTCCATCCGTTGTCTGCCCCAACTTTTAAAGATACCGCAGCCATTGATTCTCGCGATGGCTCTCCTTGTATCGTCCATACCACCTGCACAAAGGGTATAGGAACGCCACCACTCCCAGCCATACCCCATATACATAGGGCAGCGTTATGCCGGAGCCGGCTGCCGGTCTGCCGAATTTAAAGGGACCGAACACCAGGTCTGCCGGGCGGAACCCCTGTCCAAAGACCATAATGAACATCACAGCATGGATAACGATCAGGTGGATCAGGAAATAAAATAACGGGGTCTTACCATATACGGATACAGTTTCTGTAAATTGATTGCTCCGTCCTTCCATGAAAGCCAGCAGCAGGAACAGTCCACCTAACGTTACCAGGGTGAACAACAAGGAAGGAGGATACTTGCTGAAGTTGATAAAAGAGAGAAACGTAAAGAGGGCATTTTTTTGCACCTTCCACGGGGAAGGATCGCCGTATAAATTGGCACACCGCAGAAGGATGAACAGGCTCAGCGCTGCCGTCCCTATCCGGAGGAATAACGTCTTCCGGAAGCCGGCTGGAAGTTCGAATAACCGGCCACAACCATACCCTGCCAGCATAATCCCAAGCCAGGGAAGGACGGGATAACCGATGACGAGCAGGAGGTGAGGTGTAACCTGAAAAGCACCCGGCCCCATTAAAAAAGACCCGGTAAATTGTAACAGGGGGTTGGCGGGTAACATGACGGATGATAACAGATCATGCCCAAAAATGAGGACCAGCCCGGCTATCCCCAATATTTTGGGAGCAACCTTATAAAGGAGGGACAGGACTACAAATCCGCAGCCAATCGTACCGATCACCTCGAAGAGCAATAGCCGGAAGTGAATATCGCACCAAAGGGAAAAGTTGACGATCGTAAACTCCAGGAATATCAACCATATACCCCTGCGTAATAAAAAGCGTCTGTTCTCTCGCGCATCTCGCCGGTTGCCGGAAGAAGGCCGGTTCGTGTCCGAACGGTTGTCCGGAGAACGCTGGTTGTCCGAAGAACCCCGGCTCCTCGACGAAAGATACGCGGATACCCCCGACAGGAAAACAAATACGGGTGCACAGAAATGAGTGATCCATCGTGTAAAGAACAAGAGAGGGGTGGTGGTAGACAGGTCCGTAGGCTGCTGTGTCATCGCATTGATGTGTAACAGGTCTCTCGTATGGTCCAATGCCATAATGATCATTACCAGGCCTCTTGCAAAATCGATGGAGTAAATACGCTTCATCCGGATAAATGTTACTTCGATCATAATGTCTTTTTAAAGGTCTACTTCGGAACATAACGTCTTTTCAGTGGTCTCAGTGAGGGCTGCGCCGTTCAGTGAGATCGCTTCGCTAGTTGGTTGCATTCTAAAAATAATATTAACCGGAAGAAAATGGATTCGATATTCGACGACAGAAAGATTATTCGACGAATGGTCGGCTGTAGTCGACGACCACCGGCAATCATCCGGCGATCACCGGGTAAGCAGCTTATTCAGCCAACCTTCGGCGAAGCTCCTGCCTGTTCTCCCTGGAGACGGGAATGACCTTAGCCCGGATATGAACGCAATTATTCCGGAATCCATCGATCTTATCCAGGGCTACCGTATAGGAACGGTGCAACCGAAAGAATTTTTCAGCAGGCAGCTTTGCCGTGATATCAGTGAGAGACTGATGACAAAGCCAGTCCCCCTTTATCGTATGTACACGGATATAGTCTTTCCTGCTTTCGATATAAAGGATCTCCCGCATCAATACTTTTATCAATTGCCGGTCCGCCTTCAGGAACAAGGACGCTTCTCCGTCCTCAAGTTGCCCGGCGGCTTCCATTCTTCTTCCGGCCACGCCTGGCGAATCAGCATCGGCCTTTCTGGCATCGGCCGTCTTTCCCACAGCATCCCCTTCCTCTCCGGCAACAGCCGGAATACTCCCTGCCCGGCTTACTTTCTCCATCGTCTGCATAAATCGGCCAAAGGAGAAAGGCTTTACCAGGTAGTCCAGCACTTCCAGCTCAAATCCTTCCACGGCATAATCCCGGAAGGCGGTGGTAATGACGACGGCAGGCCGGTTGGGTAAGCTTTTAATCAGGTCGATGCCGCTGAGTAGGGGCATTTCAATATCCAGGAAGAGAAGATCGAACTTTTTCCGCTGCAACCATTGAAAAGCTTCAATACCATTTTCGCACCGGGTAATATCGGTTATATCCAGGCGCGCCAGGAAATTCGCTACCAGGTCTATGGCCAGCGGCTCATCATCAACGATCAGGCATTTGAGTTCCTTCATCATACCGGTATTTTTAAATGGACGCTGAATACGTCTTCCCTTCGCGCCAGCTCCAGCGTATAATGGGAACCGTACAAGAGGTCCAGCCTCCTGGTGACATTTTTAAGGCCGATGCCATTCCCATTGTCCGCCGCCCCTTGCCCGACAGGATTACAAACACTGAAAAAAAGATGATCTCCCTGCAGTTTCAACCGTATCGCAATACTGCAGGGCTCAATGGTATGGTGAAGACCATGCTTGAAGCTATTCTCGACAAAGGCAAAAAGGAGCAGGGGAGGGATTTTTACGGGCGCATTGAGTCCTTCTTTGATAAAGGAGAGGGACAGCCGCTGTCCAAACCGGAGCTTTTCTATGGCCATATAATTCTCCAGATGAAGGATATCCTTATCCAGCGATACAGTCGGGGCGCCGGACTCATACAGCATATAACTCATCAGGTCGGCTAATTTCAACACCATCTCCGGCGCCAGATCGGACTTTTGAATGGTGAGGGAATAGAGATTATTCAGGGTGTTGAAGAAAAAATGAGGTTGGATCTGGGATTTCAGCAGGGCCAGCTCCGTCTCGACATGTTGTTTTTCCTTTTCCTGTAATAACTGTTTTTGCAGCATCCGGTCTTTTACAAACTTAAGGCCCATGGTCAGCCCCAGCAGGTAGATGGCATTTAAAGCCTGGATGGCAAAATTCCGGACATTGAAATCTTTCACAGAGACAAAAGCCTGTGTCCCGGAAAAGGCATATAATCGGTGTAACCAGATCTCAAGAGCCGACTGCAAAAAAATACTGATCAGCAGGAATAAAAAATAGAAGAAAAATTTTCTTTTGAACAACAGGGCCGGGATCAATACATAGATATTCAGGTAGACCAACCCCATATCCGGTGGAACAAGGGTCAGCAGCTCTAAGTAGAAACGGCCGTCGAATATCCGGTGAATGCTCAGGGAGATCAATGCGGCAAAAACAAAATACGATACCCAGAAAAGGAAATGATAGAGTCCTCTTTTTTGTAATAGGCCCGTGGCAGGGGCCGAAGGCCTTTCGAATGAAAAAGTATAGTTGGACGAATGGGGCACAACCTTCTGTATTATCCGGTAAAATTAATTTTTTTTGAGCGTTTAGTGATACTTGCTAAAAGGTACACTCGTTTTTTCGCTAAGAGGTCGTTATTTAACGACGAATAGCTCGTTTACCAGGGATGTCTTATATTTATGGCTAACCTCAGCGCACAAAAAATGAAAAGATGTTTGCTTATCCTATTGTTATACTCATCCTTGCTGCGTGGACAGACGGACAGGCTTCACTTCTCGCTGCTTTCCGGCTATCAGCAGGAGAATTTTCGCTGGTCGATCGCCGGGAATAGCAGCGGCAATAATCCCAACATCTATTCGGAATTGATCTGGCGGCAGTTGGCAGGCCCTCTCGCAGGGGTAGAAGGGGAATGGAATTTCTGGAGATCCTTTCGGGTACGATCGGTTTTCTCCAGGCTGTTTATCGTATCCGGGAAGGTGACCGACTCGGACTACCAGGGTGATGACCGGACCAGCCGTTCCTATTACGGGGCTTTCGATAGTAATAAAGGCAGCACGGTCTCCTGGAGGACCAGCCTGGAATATAAAATACAGCTAAGCCCTTCCGTTTCTCTCTCCCCGGACATTGGATACGTATTACACACGCAATCCTTATTCTTATTGTCCGATGATGCCAGTCTGGGAAATAATAAATTGAGAAGCACATATGCCACCGTATATAAAGGCGCAACGATCGGACTAAGGGCCGCTTTTGCACTGGCAAAGGATTTTTTTATAGAGCCTTCACTGTTATATGACCAGATAGCCTATCGGGGCAAGGCCGATTGGAATTTAATTCCCACCTTTAATCATCCCCTGAGCTTTGAGGATATCGCCAATGGATACGATATAGAGGCCGGTGTGAAAGGCAGCTTTGCCTGGAATGACCATTGTGCTGTTTTTCTTGCCGGGAATTACTTTTATGGAAATACAGGGAAGGGGACAGACCGCCTCTACCAGACGAATGGCCAGGAACCCCTGACTCAATTCAACGGGGCTGTACGGCATTTTTGGGGAATAAAGGCAGGGCTAAAAGTGGACATTTCCTGTATCATTAACGGACAGTCCAGGGTGAATAAAAGATCATAATTAGCTGATTGGTAAATAGATAGGAGAATGGCATTTTATTAGCCACATGGTGGTTGGATCTACATATAACAGAAGGATTCACACATGATCTAAGCAATTCACATGATAAAAAACTATTTCAAGATTGCCTTCAGGAATCTCACTCGCAGCAAAGGCTTTTCCGCTATTAATATAATCGGCCTGGCGATTGGCATGGCCAGCGCCATGCTTATCTTACTTTGGATACAAAATGAAATGAGCTATGACCGCTTTTACAAAAAGGCGGACCGGTTGTATCTGATGCATAACCGGGATACCTTCAGCGGCCAGTTATGGGCATGGGGCACTACGCCCAAAATAATGGGCCCTACGCTGAAGACCGGTTATCCGGAAGTAGAAGACGCCGTACGATTTAATAATATTACTTTTTTGGCGACGGTAGGGGAGACCCATCTTAATTCCCGGGGCGCCTTTACAGACAGTGGTTTCATCAGCATGTTCGATTTCCCCCTGTTAAAGGGGAATGCCGCTCAGGCCCTGGCGGGCCCCAGGAATATCGTGCTTACGGAGAAATTAGCCAAAAGCCTCTTCGGCAAGGAAGACCCGATGGGCAAGACGGTTCGTATCGACAGCAACGCTATGTTTAAAGTGACAGGGGTGCTGAAAGACATGCCTCCCAATACTTCCTTCGAATTCGATTACCTGCTGCCCTGGTCATTCGGTACCAAATTGGGCTGGGACGATCAATGGTGGGGCAACAATTCCGTGAGTACGTATGTACTGTTAAAGCAGGGCGCTACGTTGGAAGCTTTTAATGCAAAAGTGAAGGACATCACGACCAGTCACTCGAAAGAGACGGCCAAGGTCTTTGCTTATCCGGTCAGCAGATTGCATTTATATGGAAAATCCGAGAATGGTCAGTTGATAGCCGGGCTCATCGCGATGGTAAGATTATTCGCAGTCATCGCAGGCTTTATTTTACTCATCGCCTGTATCAATTTTATGAACCTGAGCACGGCCCGCAGTGAGAAACGTGCCAAGGAAGTAGGCATCCGTAAGGTAGTGGGCGCCTACAAAGGCTCCCTCATAGCCCAGTTTATCGGGGAAAGTATCCTGCTGGCCATCCTCGCTTTTGTCATTGCCTTGTTCCTGGTGCAGATCGGTTTGCCCGGGTTTAATCAGTTGATAGGAAAAGAACTGCATATCGATTATAGCAGCCCTTATTTCTGGCTGTTCTCAGTGACGTTCATTTTCCTTACGGGGCTGATAGCAGGTAGCTACCCGGCTTTTTATCTTTCTGCTTTCAATCCCGCGAAAGTTTTAAAAGGCACTTTCAAAAACTCCCATGCGCTGGTAACACCCCGCAAAGTATTGGTAGTGCTCCAATTCAGCTTTGCCATCATACTGATCATCTGTACCCTTATCATTCAGCGTCAGATACAATATGCCCAGGATCGCGATTCAGGATACAACCGGAATAACCTGGTCTATACCTATACACAGGGCGATGCAAGCAAACACTACGACCTGATAAAACAGGAACTTCTCAGCAGCGGCGCCGCTGTGGCCGTCAACAGGTCTGCCAATCCCATTACCCGTCGCTGGAGCGATAGCTGGGGATTTCACTGGCAGGGCAGTACGGAAGAAGATAGTAAGCTTGATTTTATAAGAATGGGCTCGGATGCCGATTTTGTAAAGACAATGGGGGTTACCCTGTTGCAGGGACGGGATATAGATATCCATGAATATCCTTACGATACCAGTTCGATGTTGCTGAACGAGTCGGCGGTAAAAGCCATGCGGCTGAAAGATCCCATCGGGCAGATCGTAACGGACGGAGGGTCCACGGCCTGGCATGTAGTGGGAGTAGTGAAGGATTTTGTTTTCGAATCCCCTTTTGCAAAAAAGATCAGCCCGACCATGATCCAGGGCCCCAAAGAATTCTTTCAGATCATTCATTTCAGGCTCAACCCTGCCAACTCCGTCGCTGCCGATGTCGCCAAAGCGGAAAAGATCTTTAAGAAATACAACCCGCAATATCCTTTTGAGTGCATCTTCACCGACGAGGCCTATGCCAAAAAATTCAAAGAAGAACAACGTATCGGACAATTGGCGGCCTTATTCGCCGGGCTCACCATTTTCATTTCCTGCCTGGGCCTGTTCGGTCTTGCTACCTATATGGCCGAGAACAGGATCAAGGAGATAGGCGTCCGGAAAGTATTAGGGGCCAGCGTGGCAGGTATTACGACCTTACTGGCAAAGGATTTTATCAAACTTGTCCTGGTTGCTTTCCTTATTGCCTCCCCGATAGCCTGGTTCTCTATGGACAAATGGTTGCAGGAATATGATTACCGGATCGATATCGGCTGGAGCGTTTTCGCTCTGTCAGGAGCATTGGCTATACTCATTGCGATCCTTACGGTAAGTTATCAGTCGATCCGGGCGGCCATCGCTAATCCGGTGAAGAGCCTGCGAAGTGAGTAAAAGGGCGCTGCGTTATATATTTATAAATAGCTTCCTGTGACCGGACGGAATTATCGCCTTCCGGCACCGGCACATTATCCATCGAGGCATTGAGGGCGACGGCGGATACATTATCGGCCAACTGCAACCGGATGATCTCCCGGATCTCCTGCTTTAAATGCTCATCATACAGGGGAAAGCAGACTTCGATCCTCCGGTATATATTCCTGTTCATCCAATCGGCGGAGCCAAGGAATATCTCCCCGGCCCCATTATTATGGAAGATGAATATCCGGCCATGTTCGAGATACCGGTCGACAATCCTTCTAACGGATATATTTTCGCTCATGCCCGGCACCCCGGGAATGAGACAGCAGATGCTTCGTATGATCAGGTTGATCTTTACGCCCGCATTGGAGGCTTCATAGAGCTTGCTGATCAATACCTGTTCTTCCAGATTGTTCAGCTTGATCGTAATAGACGCAGGCAGACCCTTCCGGGCATTTCCGGTCTCCCGGTCGATGAGCGCGAGGAATCGCTGGTAAAGATTGAATTGCGCCACCAGCAAATGCCGGAACGGTATCGTTGCCGATTCGCGGGGATCTTTGTGTTTGGCAAGAAAGATAAATAAAAGCTCCAGCTCACGCATCAGGTCATGATTGCCGGTCAGCAGGATATGATCTGTATAGAAACGGGCCGTATTCTCGTTCAGGTTACCGGTGGCCAGCAAGCCATAATAGACGATTCGCTGATGCACCCTTTTTTTGACCAATGCTACTTTGGCATGAACTTTCAGCGCAGGGATGCTGTAAATGATCTTTACGCCTGCAGCCTTCATCTGTCCCGCCCACCGGAGGTTATTGGCCTCGTCGAACCGTGCCTTCAGCTCCACGAAGACGGTGACCTTCTTTCCATTGCGGGATGCGCTGATCAGGGCGTGCGCTATCCTTGAATCTTTTGCTATCCGGTACATCGTGAGATAGATCTCTTCCACGCTTGGATCGATGGAGGCTTCATTAAAGAATTGCAGCACAGGATCATAACTTTCATAGGGGGCATGCAGTAATATATCTTTTTCCGAAATGAGGCGCAGCAGGCTATGGGAACTGCCCCCGCCCGCATTCTCGCCGCCGGGGACCTCCCTCTCATAAGCCCGCTTTTGCGACGGCCATTTCGGATAAGACAAATGCTCGCCCTTTATGGGAAAGGCAGACAGGTCCCTCAGGTTGTGATACCTGCCTCCGGCAACAATAGAGGCCTTATTCAGGCCAAGCGCCATGATCAGAGGCTCCAGCGTACGCAGGGGAATACCGGGTTGGTATAGGAATCGGGTAGCGAGTCCGGCATCCCTTTTCGCCAGCTTCTTCTCTATTTTTTCAGCGAGATTGCCTTCGTATTCGTCTTCCAGGTCCAGCTCGGCATCCCTGGTGATCTTAAGGCTATAGGCCCCCTTGATAGAGAGACCGGGGAAAACAAATTCCAGGTTGCTGCGGATAATATCGTCGATGAAAAGGATGGTTTGCACATTCTCCTCCTCCGACCGGTAGAATCTCGGCAGGCTGTCCGAGGGAATGTTCAGGATATATATTTCTTCCAGGCCGCCGGCCGCTGCGGCGACGACAGCGAAATAAAGCTTGTCATTTTCAGGAAAGAAAGTGTCCCTGGCGCGGGACAGATGCACAGGCTGAAGGAAGGCCAGCAACTGGGTAAAGAAATATTCGTTGGCCCCTTTTTTTACCGCCTCGGGAATAGGCTGGTCATATATGAAATTTATCTGCTGGCGGGCAAGAGCGGGCAATATCCGGCCATGTAATAGCTGGCCGAAATGTTCCAACTGCCCGTTGACAGTGGCAGCGATCTCCTGTAACAGCGAGTTGCCTCCAGGGGCGTTATAAGCTTCCGCCAGTGGTGCCTTCTTGTTTATCTTTTCCAGGGCAGAGAGAGCCGGAATACGCACCCGGTAGAACTCATCCAGGTTGGAGCAATAGATGGAAAGAAAACTGATCCGTTCCAGCAAAGGGACATTGTCTTTCCCTCCTTCCTCTAATACCCGGTAATTAAAAGAGAGCCAGCTCAAATCTCTGTCGAAAAAGGAAATAGTAGGCATATTTTTGTAAAATAGCTATTTTTTACCATCCGGGATTTTGCCACCGGAACAGGAGGCTTTCATAAGCCCGGAATCTGGCAAACATAACATAAATATAATTTTTTCCAAATGCGGACGGAGTTGAAAAAGATCGGGGAGCAGCGGGAGCTGTTTAGAGGAATTTTTTCAAAATACGGGCTGAAGACCAATTATAGGGGCCCCTCGACAGATACAGTGCTGCTGGTCGGGATCAGGGACACCAATGGCGTCTTTATCTGCGACCACTTATGGTTCAATCTTACGAAGGGATTTGAAAAACTGGGCACGCTCCGGCAGGGAGATATCATCCAGTTCGAGGCAAGGGTTAAGCAATATAAGAAAGGGTATGTCAATCGGCGTGCAGGCATCGATGACAGCAAAGTTGACTATAAACTCAGCCACCCGACGAAGATCGGGAAGATAAAGGCCTGATGTCTTACCTTCAACCACCAGAAATGATGTCGCATATGAAATTTTCAAAATATTACATGGCCGCCTTATCAGCGTTTGCCATATGGGGTTTTTTTAGTCTTGTTCTGCGACCTATAGGAACCTATCCCTCCCTGGATATCCTGTTCTACAGAGTATTCTCCTGCGCCGTTCTCATGGTGATCGTCAGTTTGCTGTTTCGTAGAAAGATCTGGAGACAAAATAAGGAAGCTTTTAAGGACATGCCTTCTTCTCAAAAAAGGAAAATAGTAGGGCTAACCCTGGGAGGCGGGGTGTTCCTGACCGCTAACTGGTTCTTTTTTATTTATGTAA
>Ga0307511_10001594_pt1 | contig 24056 bp, 21 predicted proteins | sample 13_EM_MG_FD_200266 | JGI IMG/M metagenome (GOLD analysis project Ga0307511, IMG submission 200266) | Populus trichocarpa ectomycorrhiza microbial communities from riparian zone in the Pacific Northwest, United States - 13_EM | ecosystem: Host-associated > Plants > Roots > Unclassified | place... | reverse complement strand
TGCTGAAACGGACGAAATATTTCAGCTATGTGCTGGTAAATGACTGGTTTCCCCGTCGTCTGCCTCTCCTGCGTTTTCCTTCTCTTTCTTTTGCTGTTTCCTTCTCTGCTCTTTTCTCTCTGTTTTTCTCTTATTTTTCTGCCCTCTCTTTTCTATTTTTCTGCTCTCTTTTTTCTATTTTTCTGCTCTCTTTTCCTCTTTTCTGCTCTCTTTCTGCCCCCTTTTATGCTCTTTCTTTGTGCGTTTCCCCCCCTCCTTTTAGGTCAGCAGCCGAGGCTTCTATATAGCCTATACAGGGCTTTACTTAGGAAACAAATATTACATTAACTCTAGGGTGTATTCTCGGGTGAGCAGAAATAGGAAACCAGAATGTTTGATTCTGATTTTGTGATCAGCACTGATTTCTTTCCTAGTTAGAGGATGGTGTGGCTCTTTTCTTTCCTTCCATAGGGCCAGCTGCTCCCTTTGAAATGAGTCAATAAAAACGTGGTCTCAAGCTCTCCAATCAGCAAGACAAACATGGAAACCAGCAGGAAATTTGCAGAGGAAAAAAAGGAAAGAAATCAGATGGGTAAGGGTGCATGCAAGGTCTTATTTTCCTTATTCGGTGTGGTAAAAATCCTGTCATTTATGATGATCCAACCCCCCTTTCCAGCTTTCAATATCATTCTTCAATTCAATCCCTCATTTTAACACTTTTCGATTCAGTCCTTGGTCCAAAAAAAATCCTTCGAATCATTCCCGCGAACTTGGACTATATCCTTCCCACAGCAGAATTTTCTACCCTCACGTTAGATATTCAAATGGGAATATCTTGAGCTTCTGATATCGAAATCAAGTGATTCAAAAGCTCAAATTCATCTACGCGTCTAGGACTACAACTTTGATGAAGGAGTCGAAGTGAGATAAAATCTTTTTACAAAACAGAAACTGACAGTAATCTAGTTGGTCAAAAGGTTCTTGATCTGACAATACTGAGCATCCAAATCTGACTGAGAATCTGCTCTAAGAAAAATGATCCCTAGGACCTAATAAAGGTGTACGTCAATTTTTCAACATGTAATGAGTGACAGGATATACCTAGGATGGTCAGATATCGTACGAAACTGAGTCAGAATCAGAGCCTAAGTTGGAACCAAAAAATTGCGACAGCAGCAGAACTATTTTTTAGTGCAAATTCTGAGGGATTTATTCAACCTTAAAGACCAGATAAAAAAGAACAAATTTAGCATTATGAAGACTCCTGATCAACCTAAGAAAACCTGATGATTTTGGTAGTAAAGGGGAAGGATAAAAAGAGCAGAAAACAGCTCAAACAAGGTTTCAAAAAAACAAAATATTTCTTTCTGTGCTTTTGTCAATCTTTTGGCGAATATGAGCTAAACTCCTACACTCTGTTCAAAAGAGGTATACACCGTCTCCAGCACGTGGGGTCCAAAATTGAGTAACAACAGGTAAGAACTTCATCCAAATTGCTTAGATTGAATAAAGATGTGGTATGAGATGTGTTGAAATTGTGTACGTGAAATTGAGATTATAAACCTTAGTTGTGTTTTGATGTTGTTATGGTGAAATGATGTTGTTTACTATGTGTAGTCATTGAATCATGGTTTGATTGAGAGAGTTTTTATCTATGGAGGGTAGATTTGATTAGTTTAATTTATGTAAAATTCATGTTTAATGGTATTAGAAAGAATATTGAAAGGAAATGGGTGCCTTGAATGATGAAGAGATAAATTAGAACACAGTTGCTTGTGAAAGCGACAAGCTAAAAACATGATAGATTTATCTAGAAATGATACAATTTGAAATTACTATTGCCATGAAAGTTGTAAGTATGAGTGTTAGCTTTCAAATGTAATTGGTTTTATGTAATTCTGATCTATAAAACTCTAGATAAGGACTAAAAACTGATGAAAGGTCTAACCTGGAACCTACTAGACAGTCTCACACGTTACTTTTATGAGAACATTTTGATATATAAATGGCAATATGGATTCATCATCCTTCATAAAAGTCATAGCCTTATGTATTATCTTTCTAACAAAACAAACCGCACTTAAAATCGAGTTCTATAACTCCAGTTATGATTGAAACACTAAACAGTGTTATGAGGGGCTTAGGTTGAAGTGGCAAAAAAAATAATTTCCAACCTTTGCTTGGGATTCGACACTATAGAAATTATGACAAATGAAAAATTGTGTACGTGTGAAACTTTGAGGATTTGTTCTACTTAGTGAGTTAAAATTTGGATTGGATGAGAATTGAAACGACACTTTTATTGTTCGTGGAACTTAACGGTGATGTCTATCTTTATTGGTATAGGAGAGGCTGCACTAGCGAGACAACAACAGGGTGTCGCATCTAGAAGTTAAACACCAAGTAGGTCTTTTTGCACCTTAATCTTTTTAATTTTGTATATTAGTCTTATAATTTCTTATACTTGATAAACCTTGGTAAAGGTGACAAAAGTATATTGGAAAAGGGGGTTTTGGAAAAATCATTGATTATGTTGCTTTCATTAGTTAATGGAAACCAATATTTGTTGCTTCCATTAATAAAGGGAATTCAATGCTTATGTTGCTCTCATATTGAATGAAAGCCAATATGTGTTGATTTCATGGGAAAAAAAATCGTTGGATGGAAGCAATGTTTATAGCTTCCATCATGGAATGGAAGTCAATGATATGTTTCGCTTACTTCCATTGATGAATGAGAGTCATTATTATATTACTTTCATCATTGGATGGAAGCCAATGCTTATAGCTTTAATCATAAAATTAAAGCCAATGATATGTTGCTTACTTCCATTGATCCATTGATGAATGAGAGTCATTGTTATGTTACTTTCATCGTTGGATAAAAGCCAATGTTTGTACCTTTCATCGTTGAGTGGAAGCTATTGTCTGTTACTTTCATGGTTAAATGAAAGTCAATAATATGTCGTTTCCATTATTAAAAGAAAACCAATAAGATGAATGCTGTGAATATTGAATTTGACTTCTTTTTTTGGGAGGGTGAGGTTATAATTATAAAAAAAAATGAAAATTTTAGATTGGAAGGGGAAACTATGTTATATTAAAAGAATAATTAGTTTCTCAAAGATCATCAAAATTTATTTAAATACTAGTGTGCAGTTGTGAATTTCATTATTAAATTGTTTATTATTTTATTATTGTCATTTGCAGGTTCATTGCACACTGCAGAGCAAGGTTGATATATTAGAGTTAAATTTTGTTATATTAGGTATATTTTGTACTCACACACTTCGTATGTATAATTAGTAGAATCCTTAATTTTATTATTTAAAGCAATCATTTTGTAAACTCTTTAGATGCAGTAAATGCATTTACTTTTCTTGTTACATGTTTTATATACTTGTCCTTTTGATTTTTAAGCTTTATTATTCATAGTTTATGGAAGAAAATTTCTTATATGCCATTCTTTAAGTTGTGTTAATGTGGGGAGAGGTCCACGATGGTTGGACCATGATTATGGTGTTGTTTGGGTTATGGTTGAAGATGTCGTTAACTTGGTACCCTCCAAGTATAGAGAAGACTCTGCTAAAATTTTGACAGGATCTTTAATACTATAAGATTTTGCTTAACCATTTATATAGATGAATTATTTACAAATTAAAAATTGACCCTAATATTACGTATAAGCATATTATTCAGACACAACATGTGTTAAAAATTAGGATGTTACAATGGGCATGCATTATACATCTATAAGCTTCCAAGCAATTACTAACTAAAAAACATATTTCATGAATTTATAACATTAAGCAATTTGCAATTATTTTAGTTATTACTAGATAGGTAGTCTATGATACACCATAAGTCGTACCATAATTTTTTTTAACTAAAAAAATGTTTAGATCGCAAAGAATTTTTTTAGTGACTAGTGGATCAATCATGAAACCTCTCAACTCGTATCATTACCTAGTCTATATTTTAAATCAAACTACCTTAGAGTTATCCTAACATGACACAATCAACTTGGCGGGTTCAAAGGTAAGTCAAATGACTAGTAGAAATGTGGTTTGGGTTTAAATATAAATTTCAAGATGATATAATTTTTTTAAAAAAAATATTGAGACGGTGATCTATTTGATAGATCTAGGTTTCATGGCCTACCTCGTCGAACCTATGAATTAAGTCATGAACTCTACTAAGTTTAAAAAAAAATTAAAGACTATTTTTTATTTAATCATATGATAACAAAAATAGTCGCTTGTAAAATTGAGCACCAACTCAATGGCAAGACATTAGTTTGAGACTTCGATAACTTCATATAAAGCAAATTGAAAAAAATTATGAAGCCTAACTTCTAATTAGTCAAAGTTAACCCGCTAAACCCGTGACTCGGGTTATAGACTCAAACGGGTTCAATCATTTTTTATTTAATTATATGACAACAAAAATACATACTTGGAAAATAAAGAAACAACCAAATATTGAGGCTTTTTGAGATTGCGATAGACCTACAAATATCATACTGAAACAAATTATATTGCCTTTTTTAAAATAAAAAAATATATTAAAGGATAAAATTAGAAAAGAAAAAAATCAATAAGAAGAATCAATAAAGATTCGATTGGAAAGGATAAAATTTTTTAAAAAATCAATTTAAAAAATAAAACAAAAACAAAAAAAAGGTTCATGCGCGAAGGCCTGGGGCAACCCACGCACCTAGGCCTGTTTAGTTTTTTTTTTTTTTGAAGGGGAGGATGACATGTCAGTCAACCTTTCATTTAAAAAAAAATAGGTGATGCATCGTTTAGTTTTTCAAATTTCGATTACCATAAGTGGATGAAAAGTTGGCAACCAACTCCTATAGGTAAAAAAACAAAAACTCTAATGAACTCAAAACACCCATTTTTTGTATCAAAATAGCATTTAATCGATTCAAAAATCCAAAATCAACTAGAATTGAAAAACAATTCTGAATTCAAATCTACCCTCTTAAGCAATAAGAAGGCCAAAGAACACACGAATGGAACTCCTTGATACCAAAATTAAACCTTTTCGTGGTCAAAATCGATGTCAATCGACTATCTTCTCTTTTTACCATTAGAATCCAACAAATTTCTCTCCTTGCTCAAATTAGAGACTGAAACATAAAAAAAAAAGTTTTGAACTGAAATTGAGTTTTAAAAAATTAAAGCTGAAAAGTTATTAGGAGAACTAAAATGAACATTTCACGTCAACTTTAAAATTTCCATCTCTTTTTTTTTTTCACTTTGATCCTCTAAGTTGAATCGATTGATTATCAATTTGGGGGAGGGGATTAAAGCGAAGAGAAAAACACTTTCGTGATCAAAATAAATAAATAAATAAATAATCAATGTGAATTCCTATAGAAACCATCTATGCCTTCTAGTTTTTTTTTTTTTTAATTAATTGTAATTGTAATTGTAATATAATATAATGTGATTTGCTTCTTAAACTCTTGACAACGTTTGCATGGTCTATATATATATCTTGGGTAGAAAACTAGTGGAAAGAGACCTGGTTTTGATGGTTGGGGTTACCTATATCTCTTTTTGGATAAAGAATGGAGATTTTCCCCTTTTTTTTCAACTAATATTTCTGACTACAAACATGTGCACATACAAGTGGAGACCCTCCAGAAGCACAGCCACCACTCATTTGAATCAACCAAAGCAAGCAGCCAAATCCACTCTCAACCTCCTTTCCACCCCGGTGAACAAGAAACAAAAGTTATGCACACTCCTCTGTTCTTCCTCCACCACCTACTCTCCTTTCTCCCCTTTGGCTACAATATTCTTCCATGGCCAAAGAATCTACATGAATAATTCCATATCCATATCTCTTCTCTTCACTCTCTTTACCATCTACCCCTAGACATGACTCTCTTTTATACCCTATCATCTTCTACAAGAAACATTATCTCACCAGAAACTCATGTCCTTCATAATTCTCACTTCTATCTACCAAGAAACCGTTCTTCTTTCTTTTCCAATGAAACCACCCTCTTCAAGAGAGAAACCCTTCCATTCAAGCCTCAGCAGCAGCAACCAACCGGGAGTTTTCCTCCCATCTTGAGACTTAAAAACTCTAAACTCGCACACCCTTTTGCCAGTATATCCTCTTACGCAGAAGCTGGAGGTGAGGAAGAGAAAAACGAGGGAGTTCAAATCGAGGAACATCAAGAAACGGTAAAAAAGAAGGAAAATGACTCTCCTGGAATGGCTCAGGCCTTCGATATATCCTCAAGAACAGCCTCTGCTATATCAATATTGATAGCATTTGCTGCTCTCAGTCTTCCCTTATTTATGAAGACTTTGGGACAGGGCTTGGACTTGAAGACCAAATTCCTATCATATGTGACACTGCTATTTGGATTCTATATGGCTTGGAACATAGGTGCCAATGATGTGGCTAATGCCATGGGGACTTCTGTGGGGTCTGGGGCCTTAACAATCCGGCAGGCGGTGTTAACTGCAGCTGTTTTGGAGTTCTCAGGAGCGCTGTTGATGGGTACCCATGTGACCGGTACAATGCAGAAGGGAATTCTTGTTGCTAATGTGTTTCAGGGAAAGGATACCCTGCTCTTTGCTGGATTGCTCTCTTCGTTGGCTGCTGCTGGTACTTGGTTGCAGGTGCACTTTGCGTTACTACATTCAATTTCTCCCCTTTAATTCCTTTAAATAGATTACATTTTGTATAAGATCTTGAATTTAATCCAAGTATATCCGTCATAATTCAATCAAGTAGTTAGTAGTAATTTGCTTTCATCACTCAAATTAAAAGCCTAGCAAATTCTGCATTAATTGAAGTTATAGAAAGGATGACGATAAGTTACTTGATATGATTAAGTTTTTTTTTTTTTTGAGATATTATTTGATATGATATTATAATTTTCATAATTAAGCAACTAGAAGTTTGAATCTCATCTTTCATATGCTATCTAATTAAATTAATAAAATTAATCACAAGGCAACAGTAAGTATATACAAATTTGAAGATCAAAAAGCTTTTACTTGAGAGCGTGTGTTAAAGAGTAATATAAAATAATTTTTAAAACCTAAAGTAATAGCTTTAAGCTTTAGGTTAAGATGGTTTTTTGATAGTGTGGCATTACGTCCACATAGAAAGTTTTCTTATATATGAAATCAAACACCTAATAACTTGTGAACTGATCATGAAATTACTCAACCTATTTGAGACAGAGAACTGGAGAAAAGTTTGTGTATGAGGATGTAGTGATGATTATTAATTAATGCTTTAAAAGGCTTTGCTACACAGGTGCCTCTCAACAGATGGGGGGGAAATTACTTGGGAGTTCTGTTGAATTTAACTAAACAGATGTTGCAGATATAATGTTTAGCACTATGGTGAAGTCCTTTTTTGCTCTAGAATAACCAATTTCAGAATTGCAGCTCACTTCATGTATAGACATTATTACATCCTGATACTGCTGATCATATCAACAAAATCTTCAGATGCCACATTTTGTGGCCTGGTTTGTAGTTGATGGTAACTTTCAAGACCTTTCAAATGCCTTATCTTGTAGTAGTAGCTGAAGCAATACTAGTTTCCAAGCCTATCAAGCATATAGTTATGATCTGGTAAGAGCACAGGATTTCTTGAAGAAAATGTATGTTTTGGCAATCGTCATCGTATCTAGACAGCACCCTATTAGATGACAAAATTCGTCCTACTGTGCAAGTTACTTGAAATATCAACATTCGATTTCTGTTAATTTTTGTAGCCTAAAGCTGAATGTGCTACTACATTCTTAATCTTTTCATTTATTCTTAATTTATCATCTTGATTTGTCCAGGTTGCATCATATTATGGTTGGCCTGTCTCTACCACACACTGTATAGTAGGATCAATGGTAGGATTTGGTCTTGTCTATGGGGGGCCTGGTGCTGTCTTCTGGAGTTCTTTGGCAAGGGTAACTTCATCGTGGGTGATCTCACCATTAATGGGAGCAATGGTTTCATTTCTTGTCTACAAATTCATCCGCAGGGTATGTTCTTACACTTGCAGATTTGAACCAGAGAAGCTCATACTTTATATCAAATATTTCTTGTGATATGCTACAAAAAATTTCCACTTATGCAACCAAATGAGAGGTTTTTTTACTCTTTTTTTCGGAAACTTGCATTCGAATTATGGCATTCATGTGTTCCGAAATTCTAACCATTTTTAACTTTTGTAGTTTGTATACAGCGCCCCAAATCCAGGACTAGCTGCAGCTGCAGCCGCACCAATTGCTGTCTTTCTGGGTGTAACTGGAATCTCTTTTGCAGCCTTTCCTCTAAGCAAGGTCTTTCCTTTAGCTCTGGCACAGGCTCTAGCCAGTGGTGCAGTTGGTGCTTTCCTAGTTGACCGAATTATACGGAAACAGCTTGGTCATCTCCTGGTGAAAGCTAGCTCGTCACAACCTGAGCCAAAAGAGAATGCTATACACAGCAAAAATATTGGGTTACTATCTGATTTTGCAGGACCAAAGGGTACCCAGTTGGAAATAGTTTATGGAGTTTTTGGATACATGCAGATCCTCTCAGCATGCTTCATGTCATTTGCACACGGGGGAAATGATGTTTCCAATGCGATAGGTCCTTTGGCTGCTGCATTATCTATTCTGCACGGCGGTGCCAGTGGAACAGAGATTGTTATTCCGATGGATGTTCTAGCATGGGGAGGATTTGGTATAGTTGCAGGGCTAATGATGTGGGGATACAGAGTGATAGCAACAATTGGGAAGAAGATAACTGAACTTACACCAACTAGAGGATTTGCAGCTGAGTTTGCTGCAGCTTCTGTGGTTCTAGTGGCATCAAAGCTGGGACTGCCCATATCTGCAACGCATACTTTGGTGGGTGCAGTGATGGGTGTAGGTTTTGCAAGAGGTCTGAACAGTGTTAGAGCAGAAACCGTGAGAGAGATTGTTGTCTCATGGGCTGTGACAATCCCAGTTGGTGCTATCTTTGCAGTTTTCTACACATGGATTTTGACCAAGCTTTTGTCTTACATATTGTGAGAGTAAATTTAAAAGATCCAAATGAAAATCTTGATGTATGTGATTAATCAAAATCACTCCTCTCTCAAAAGAATTTGTGGTATTGGTGTCTTTTTGAGCTATGTGATTTCCTTTAAGAAGTCACAGTTTTTTATGGAAATGAGAAAACAAAATGAACTTTTTTTTTAAACTTGATATTGGTATTTTATGATATTGGCATAAGAAAATAACCTAAATACTGGCTCAGTTCAGTGCAGAGTAAGGATTAAAGATTGCTCATGTTAGAAACCAAAATCGACATTCTAGAGAGAAAGAGCAATAATCAAACTGCAAGGTGATTCTCTTTTCTAATGTTGGAGAGGGTGGTATTTTTTCTGCACAGCCTTTAGGTTCTATTCTAGTTAATTGTACAGTAAGTTTAGCCATGACTAGGTACAATGCAGTTCTAAGAAGACTATGAAAGATTTACGTCAGCATGTGAATCAAAGTCCCAGAAGCATGGCAGGAACTCTTGAAGCAAATGGCAACATTATTGGTTCTATTAACATTCAGAAGACAAAGTTGTTGATGTTTGATTCAGCAATGGTAAATAATTGAACATTCTGCAAGTTTTAGACAAAGGAAGAAATAGCCCCAGCAGATTCCACAATCATAAGAAGGAACCTCCAGCTCATGAGTGTAAGGAATATAGCACCTATCTATACTTCTATACAAACACAATTATTGTAGTAAATGTTTCTTTAGCAGACTTGTCACAAAACCAATAGACAATGAAAACTGATTTAGAACTCTTACAAAAAGAAGAGAGGAAAAAGAACTGCTTGGAAGGACCACAGACCAGAATGCATGGTGGTATAATACATCATGGAGAAACTTCTTGTACAGAATTCAAGCTGGGTTCCCACCCTGATCCCCGAAAAGACCTTGCCTTAGGAAGTGGGGTTACAAAAGGCTTCTTTGCTTTGACAGTCCTCTTCACATTATATCTTGGCCACCTATCCTTGGAGGTATAGAATTCTCTCGCAGAACCAACAGATTCCTCAGAAATATCTAGTCTCGGATCCCAAGTGATATTCACATCAATTATCTCATCTTTACCTTGTGCAAAACCTTTGACTTTTACACTTCCAGTGTGTTTATGAGTCAATTTCTGAGCAGTGGTGGATGGAATTATAAGATATTTGTGACCAGGCAACAATTTTTCATCTGGCCATATCAGAGACTCCTGCGGATTCTTGAAAACTCCTGGATGGGCAACGCAAATTCCAGGATATTTTTCCATTAACTGAGATGCAGGAACTGCGTGTTGATACAGCTCCTCTCTTCCACCAGGATGAACTATCCTGACACAAATATCTCTCGACTGTATGCATGAGTCCACTGAAATAGGACCTCCTTCCAGTTCTATTTTCCTTCTGGACTCTGTCTGTGTACTTCGACTCGGGCCTAACAAATTTAGACAGGCATTCAGCATATCCGACAATCAAAAGCTGTCAGATCCCAATATTTCATCTCACTATAATGACAAGAATGTGGGCGAGCATTGTTCTGATCTGCATTATTTCCATATTATTATATATTGCAAAGGTTTCATGGCCGGCAGTATATAAGAAGTGTTTTCCCCGCAGAAAGCCAATGATGAAACCGAGGCTATCTAGCGATTATTGACATTGGGGAAGGGAATAATTTCCTTTCTTTTCTTCCACGTGAATATCAAAGTTAGCCTAGGACAGCAGATAAGATACACCAACCCAACAACAACTAGATAACAAAAATATCACATCAATTTGGAATTGTGCTATCTTTGCAGGCACATTCTGCTAGTATCATACTCCCACAAACCGGACACAATCTGTCGGTCCAATTTCTTCATCCTCCCACTAATCCAGTTGTTATGAAGAGCAAGACAACCCCTCATCATACAGGTCTTTTTCACATTTTTCTTCTGCAATAGGTTTAAGTATGCACCGTTAGGGAAGAGGTTCCTATCCAAGAAATGAACAGTCAGATTTGTTTCAGGTTCCACACAGCTGTTATCACTGATACGATAGGATCCACCTTCTCCACACAATGTGTCATAGAAGCTAGGCTGTTCAGACAGGTTTGATGTTGCTGCATGCTTTACCACCTTCTCCATAGCAGCTACAGTTGAACCATTAGAACAAGCAAAGTAAAAAACCAGAGTTCAATCGCCTGGGTAAGTTTACAGGTCCTACAGATATAACAGCAGAACAAAAGACGTTACAATTTAAATTCTAAGAATATAGCAGAGATGAATAAACAAAGTTAACATAGAGTCACCAAACACATTATTCAGTATTAACAGCATTCTAACCCTTTTTTCCCCCTTTATTTTGTACATTTACCAAACATAAGATAGTGTCATTTGAAACAAGTCATTAAAGTCACTTGCACCAGATTTCAACTACATATTCTTGCATTTTAATCTACTAGTTTCCTTTTGATCCCCTTGAATCAATGTGTACTAAGCCAATGGGAAGAAATTAGTTATTTAAGTCCTAAATATTTGAGAGTATTCACCTGTGTCATGGTACTCGTCGGACTGTGCCACAAGAACACCAGGATGAAATGAATAAAGCAATGGTAATGGATTCCCAAACCAATAACATCCACATCACTTAGAAGTACGTTTTACCCCCGAGTTTCAGTATCTTCCAAACCATTCTGGACTTCACTTTGGTGACTCTCTGAAAGCATGCTGTTCCAAAGTGGCAATCGTCAAAGCTGATGTTTCTTGGGGCTGATGGATCATGGAAAACAGGTAAGCCCTGGCAGAAAACAGAGAATTTCAATTGGCACACACAAATAGATAGCAGCTTGGGAGGAAGGAGATCCACAACTAAAATCCAGATAGAACTTTTGGGGCCAATTTTCCAAAAGCATAATAGAATTCAAATGTTAAAATTTTGCGGTCTAAACCATTTGGTGCAACTCAACAATAAGAATTGCACTCAGGCCATAATAAACCTTGGAATTCCTCTGGGCATTCAAAACCATAAATAGAGAACAGTCCACGCAAAGTCCATTCCCCAGATGTTCAAGGTTATCCTAAAATGTCAATTTCAGGCAATGGTAAAAACTTGCATTTTTTTTTTTTCTGAACCAGTATGCTGCCAGTAGCCAAAAACTTGTATACCAGAAGCACACATATGTTTCTCTTTTATGAGCATGTCCCTTTTCACGTGCCTTTAATTGCACACTGAGAACTGACCCCCGATTTAATTGAATTGGAAAAAAAAACCCTATAACTAAAGAGAAACAGAAAGCAGTAAAGCAGTACCTGTAAGACAGAGAACTGATATGTTTCATGATCAAGAGCACAAATGATGAAATTTGTGACCTGGAGGAGGCGTAATCTGCACACCCAACTCATTAGCATGTCCTTGTAACTATATCCAGCAACAGCAAGCACGATTGTTTTATTCTTGTCTGCAGTTATTGAAAGGAGTGACTCCAAAGAAAATGGAAAATCTAATGAGCCCAATGACTTTAACTGATCTCTCAGAAAGCAATTTAATATTCTGTTTTGTGATTTGACATTTTCAGCAGAATCCATATTTTTCCTCATGGTAAAAGGATCTCAAAACCCTTCTAGTCCACTGACTTCCTGTCTGGCACACAGATGGATAAACAATGTCTTCTGTTATGTCAGCAAAAATATATTTCCCCTCACAATTCAAAAGCTTTACTAGACCAGTATAATTAATTTCATGGAAAAACATTGAGGCATATATTGCACCCAGATGGGAATTCCCACTGTCTTCCCAGCTTCTGTTTTCAATCTCTAAAGCACTGGATCCTCTGCCTGACTGTTCAGACCAGTGTTCAGGATAATTAAGAGAGAAACATGAGATGGTCCGACTTGCATCGAAGACAAGCCTAAATTCAGAAAAGACAGCCTCATTGATGATCCAGTGGATGTGAAACCCCTTGCCATACAAGAAAGGAGGAAGTACTCCATTATGTAAAGGTAGATTTCTGTTGTTCCATGCCATAAGCATTCTGTCCTCACAATGATTCCACTGCCAATGATGACCAAGCATCCCCTGCAACTGTCGGAATCAAGAATGAAATCAATGGTACTGGTTTCCCAAATAGGCGGTCACCTTTCAATCTGGAGCAGGAATCCTTCGTACCTCCTGGCGTCTTACCCTTTGGCCATCCTCTCTAAGCCAGTGTTCCCCAGCATCATCCAAATGGAACGGGAAGTATGCAACGTTTCGTAACGAAGCCACAAGAAGCTAATCACGGTCATGTTCGTAAGCATAATTTAAGGTGGAAATGAGGTCAGACACAAGAACCGTCCGTGGATCAACAAAAACTGTAATACCTGTCGTGTATAACCGTGATTTTTCAAGCATGGAATGAAAGAATGGGGTGCCAAGTAACCTAGAAAACATTCGAAAAGAAGAGAATAAGCCTAATGTAAATGACATATTCCTCACATTAGAATCAAGACAACAACCTTGCTGAACTAGCTAGCATAACCAATCTCGAGCATAATCAAATTAAAACAGAAATGCTTACGTGAAATCAGTAGTGGAATCAACCAAAACCCGGGAACCAAAAGCGGAGGCAAAAGAAGGGTGTTGAGTGAACAAAACGACAGTGATTTGAGGGGACAAAGCAAGCCATGATCGAATAGCAAGACTCTGGTTGGAGCCAGGGGCAGTAGGTGCAGAAAATATTGTGATGATTGGATGGCTTAAGCCTCGGGGTCTTGTCTGCTTAAAAGAAGATGGCGGTAACCTCCGAGTGGCATACAAAGAGAGAGCAATCAACCTGCATTCAAAAACAAATCAAATTAAAGAGAAAAGATGAGAGGTGAGGAAACCTTCAAAGTGCTCTTCTGTTTTGTTGGGATTGCAAAAGCGTTGGTTGCGTTTGCTCTACTGCTCTTTCTCCTGGTGGGCAAAAAGAGGGTGAAACTTTAACTGAAAAGCAGGAAAGAAATGGTAGAGGAACAAACCCGCCATGGCCATTAGAAGCAGCACCACGAAATGGTAGAGGAACAAACCCGCCATGGCCATTAGAAGCAGCACCACCAAGACGGGGAATCGCATGAGAAGACGTGAAGTTAGGCGTCACCCAAACGTCACCTTCCATTACTTTTTTTATTATTATTATTACCATATTTTCAATATTATGAACCCTAGATAGAGCATTGGGATCCAGCTGCCTTCCATGTTCCATCCAATCCTCCATGCTCTCTCACCTATTAAAATGCCGGATAAATTACATAAACAAATCAAAGGGCTGTGCTGGCTTTTTATTTATTTATTTATTCTATATGTTCTCGCTTTTGTTTTCAATTTTTCTAAACAAGAAAAAATATGTCAAATGTTGTTTGTTTTGATTTTTAGTTTTCAAATTATTAAAATCTATTGCGGTAAAAATATATTAAAATAATATTTTTTATTTCTTAAATTTTATTTTTAATATTAACATATCAAAACATTAAAAATAATAAATTAAATCAAAATATTTAAGAATATGATTAGTTAATATAAAAACTTAAAAAATAAAAACTTTTCATATTGGGTTTTACTTTAAAAAAAATCAAAATAATATTTTTTTATTTTTTAAAATTTATTTTTAATATTATCATATAAAAAAAATTTAAAATACTAAAAAAATAATTTAAAACAAAAAAATTAAATTTTAATAAAAAAATAAATTACAACTCAATCTTAAACACCCCTGAAATCTTGAATGTGAGAGGATCTATCAAGCTCGGACATAAATCTAAAGCGCCTAATGGGCGGCCATGGACAGAATTCGAGGCCCTAATAACCTCCCCTGTTTCAAAAACTAATTATTTCATCCATTTTGTGTTCTTTTTTAATTTAATTTATTTTTCTATTTAAAAAAATAGAAAAAGGAAAAAAACTGAATAGATATTATGAAAAGACTGATTTTCGAAATGAAATAATATTAAATTAAGCATAATCAATACTGGTCGAGCAATTAAATAATTAACTGATGAAGCAAGGGGGACTAATTAATTCATTTCTCAAAACTAGCGGGACCAGCTTATAATTTACTCTCTCACAGATCACAAGCTAAAGTGCTTCAGCTTTCAATGGAAGTTCCACCCACCATCAGATTTCCCCAACTCGCTCATTACGCCTTGTGAATTGCCTCTCTAAGTTGATTCTAATTAAACTACTATCTAAGCTGAAAAATTCCAGTGTCGAATCATACATGAAAATTCACAAAGGCTGTCGTCATATTTTCAGTGAAAAGGCACTAAAATGTAGCCCAACAAAATTCCCAGCTGCATGCTATCGAAATACAACATATTTAACAATTATAGAACGGACAAAGCCTTCATTGAGCACCCCATTAAAGCCCTTATCAACTTAACCTGGACATCACATACCATGCAAATAGATTTTGCATTACCCACTAAACTTCCCTAAGCACGTCACCCAACATACCAGAAATTCAACATCCCGGACTGTTTCAAGGAATTTAGGCCTGATCCCTAATTCAGGGCACATCAAATAATTTCAAGAGACATTAGATCTTTTTCCAAACCTCCAATCAGAATTGCATAGGATTTCAGAGCCTGCATCATTCCAAGGAATCCTCTTCTCTTATCTTAGATCATTTGTGCCGCCTGACAGGTGATTGGGATCTTGATCTCCTCCTGCAAGAAATTAGCACTGCTACTGAACCAGGTAATATTGCAATTCACAAATCAGAAACTCGATGCTTTCACCTTTGCAGCAAATGGTTGTGCATGTCTCAGAAACACTAACACAATCTTATTCTTGAAGATTGCATGGCAACATACCTTGTGGTCTCAAAAGAAGAGTAGGGAGAATGCCTGCGCTGGGAATGCTTGCTATGAGGTGACCGCGATACTTGTCTAGAAATGAAAGCAGCCATCATACTTATTTGGTGAGTTGAAAACATACAACTGAACAGAGAAATACTTAGCCTCATTCTGAATCAAACTCTACAAGAATTTCTGTCCGTGTAAACTTTTTTTGCTACTACTAACATAACAAGGATGTATATATATACTATCAAACACCATCTAGCGTTAACCAAAAAAGCTAACGTAACAATATTTTATCTCTTCAACTAGGAAAGGTAGAAATGTTCATTTAAATTTTAAAAATAATAATAATTTTCTACCAGAAGAGCATAAAATTATAAATTATTTAATTATATCTTTTTCTAACTGAAAAAAAAATTAAAGTGGCCGCTTGGATTGAGCAAGTGCTAACCTAAATCATGAAACAAAGTGATGCTTTGCTAAAAATCCATTTAAGTCAATGTCTGGCTATGCTCTTAACAGACTTATTCTATGATATTTTCAAGTGTGGGGTAGTTGACAAAAATAAAAATGTGCCATGTTCTCAACAGAGGTTGCAAACTACAACCAGGTCAAGACACCCATTGCTTTAGAGACACAAGAAAAGGAACTACATTAGGGGGGAAACGGATGAATGATTACATACAATGAGCATGTTTACTGAAGACATGAAATGCAATATGCAAAGATGAAATCATATAATGTTGACAAACATGACAGAGCCAACAGTGAGATTGAACCTCACATATACTACAAATAGAGCACACAAAAAAAGTGCCTACAATCTTGTTCCATAGTTCAGTATCTTCGGATCATTTAACCAAATGTTGGCTCCATATGCTATCAACAAGTCAAAACATGTCTACTTGATGATGGAATATGCAAAATTATTATGTATCTGAAACATTGAAGTCTACTTGATAATTATAGAGGCACAAGTATCTCTCATATATGCCTACACCATCTAAAAGTACAAAGATGGTAAGATTGCAGCTACTTTTCTCCCCATAACTCTTAATTTTCCCTTTCTTGCTCTTGATAAAATAACTCCTAATTTTCTTCTCAAAAAAGGCAAACAATTTCAACTGATTTAATTGTTTCCGTTCAAAGAGCGAGCTAGCTAGGTTACTTTATCAGAGCATGCATCAAGGAGAGCAGACTTGAACAATATATCACAGGAAACTTCACTAAAAATTGACCATGAAAAAAATCAATAGAGAAAATCATACTACATTTTGAATTGCTGATGAGAAAAGATCAAAGAATCCACAAAGCATTTAAACGAACAAAAACCTGGGTCCAAACAAGCATATTGGCTTTGAATTAAACTGCAATTTACCCTTTTTTTCATGCTAGTTACATGAAGAGGGACACATTTTATTTTCATGATAGTACCACAGAAGAGTTTTGAGTGTTCAAATGTGTAGAGAAAAATAAAAACATGGGAGACACGATAAGAACAATGAACTTCTGATAAATGAGTACCTTCTTCTAGATCTGACAGGTGATGGTGAAGAACGCCGTTTCCTTGAATGTTTCCTGCAGTACACAACAGAATATAATCATCCACACTGCAAATCCAGAAAAAAAAAAAAAAAGGAACAGACTGGATCTCAGAAGTGAACCTCTTAGAATCATCTGAGGCTTCATCACTTGAATCATTGTCCTTGCTGTTTCTACCCCTACTGCTGATTGATGAGGAGCGTGTTCTCTTGTGCTTGATTGAATCACTGGTAGGTTTATGTCTTGCTTTGTCTTCCTCCTTTTCCTTTGTGCGGTCTCTCTTTCTGATGGCATTTTCTTTGGCACTAGATCTGTGGGGTTTTTCTTCCTCTTTCCTGTCCTCCTTAACTTCAGGATGAGATGACTTTCTTCTTGATTCTGGTTCCTTTGCACTAGCTCCTGTCTTATCATTTCGCTCTTTCTTTCTCTCTTTTGAGCCATTCAGATCATCTGTTTTTTCCTTGCTTGGATGCTTTCCATCCTGTCTCCTGTGACCATCATCCCCCTTCTCATCTGCCCTACTCCCACTACTTCTAGTTTCATGTCGACTGTCTTGATCTGACCTCACCCTGGTACCCCTAGTATGAGAATAATCGACCACAGATTTTTCCACACTGAGACTCTCACCAAGTGGTTCAGATTTCATTTTGGCATGTTCTCCAATTGTAGCTTTGGATGCAGCCTTGTTATTGCTTTCTATTTTTTCTTCTCCATTGACACTAATTTCAACATGTCTGGCTCCAAAGACCACCTCGGAATCGCTCAACTCACTAAAAGCACCATTGATTTTATTATCAGACCCAATTGAACTTGTTTTGCTCAGATCACTCTCTAAATTTGTAGCTCCAGTGCTCTTTACAAGTTCTACTTGTGAATTGCCATTTTCAGCTGCATCATTATCTTCAGCAATCTCTGGAATGGCCAATGGTTGAACCACAGAATTTTTCCTCGAATTTGATACGCTGGAACTCTGGATTTCATCGTCATCTTCATCAGAGGCATAGTTAGCGAGACCCAAAACATTTCCAGGGGAGCTGGAACTAGATTTTTCATTGACATCTTCATTCTCAAATTCCTTGTTTCCAACAGGAACTAGAACCTTCGCAGAAGCCTTTAGAGTTGAGATAGCTGGGTGAGATGGGGATGATACCTTTTGATTTGAAGCAGCTGGTTGGTGCTCAACTGCAAAGCCAAAAAGGGCCATCATAGACAAGATTTTGAAGAGAGGAATGGAGTTAACATTTGTGGGTAGTTACAGGAAGATATGTAAAGATATGGATAAAGACTTAGATGTTATGGCATTATTACCTTCAACCATCAGATCATCTTCATCAAGAACTTTCGTTGCAATTTCATCAAACAGCTCATCAGTAACCTAATCAAAACATGGAGGTTACAACTACCAAAGAGAGAAGTTAATTAAAAAAAACAATAGAATTTATGCAGCTGTAACCTTCAAAAGAACTTCAGTTAGGATACGTTTGATTTCCTGGTTAATAGCTGCAGTCCTGGCTGCTTCGGCATAATCCTGAAAAGAGCCAAAACAGAAAGACAAAGAATAAGGGGAAAAGGATGTTCATTGTTCAAAATCAAATGGAGAGCATAGCATGATAGGAAAATTGGAAAACTCATAGAAATTATCAAGGAACATATCTAGCAAGGAAAAAGTCTCTGATCATGGGAAAGAAACACCAAAAGTACATTAAAGATCAAAAGATTAAGCAATAGAACCTCATCGTCATCCTTTTCTTCAGTAGAACTTGGGGAATTGATGCTTTTGCTACCTGCTTGATTACCCTTTCCAAATGATTTTTCAACACCTTCATCCTCAATAGATTGTGTTTCCTCTCTAGGATGCTCTAGAGAAGGCCTCATCATGACAGGGGCATTCTTAATTATTTCTTCTTTAAGCCAATTAGGCACAGAAGACTGGAAAATTTCTCACAACTCATTAGTAATCATTTTAGTTAAATGCAAAGCAGCCTAAGAGTGTACCCACCTTTTTTGGGCGTTCAGAAACATTAGAAACCCCATAAGCATCTGCGAAGCCTCCAGTAGGATGAAGTGCATTTCCTGCACCAAGACCATATGGCACACCAACTGGTGAAATTGTGGCCTGAAAACTTGTTCCAGGAAAGTTTCCAAATGGTGGTGCAGCATGCCCAGAAACAGAAGAAGGCACAGATATGGTAGGATCCTGCAGAAAAAAGTAGCAGTTATTAACACATCAGTGTAAAACCTCTAAAATTGAAGGAATATTTGCAATATTCACAAAGCCAGAACCAAAACCTGAGGCCCTGGTGGAAAAACTGGAGGAATTGGGGGATAAACTACACCAGTTGTAACAGCAGGATTCCAGGAACTAATTGAAGGCATGGGTGCAGCAGGGCCAAAGCTTTTCACAGTTCCTGCTGAATCATGATGTGCAGCATAGCTTGATTGTACACGAGGATCATGATCAGAGTTGAAACCAGGTGCAAATTCCAAAGGCTGATTACTGAGGTCGGCTGTGGGATTAGCTGCCTGATTGCTGTATGCAAAGGGCTGCTCGGTCAAAACTGATCTACCAGCAGCAGGCAGTGATGGTGGGATATGATGCTGTCCTTCTTGAGCAGAGGAAATGGCCAAAGGCAATGATTTGTAAAGCTGCTCCTTTGGACCTTCAGTCTCTTCTTTACCTGCATACAATTAAGTAGCCAAACAGAAAAATTAAAAATGAACAATAACATATAAAAGCCACAAGAGAAATGGAAGTTTAACTTGGACATCAATAAGCTTGCTCCTAAATGTTCCGCACACAAAGTTCAATTCACTGCATGAATTCTATAGATTTTAATGTAGTTTTAGATATTAAAAATCATGGTAACATTGGACTTCATCCTCTCAAAAAACTTGTAACTCCAATAGGAGTTGATGTTGCTTTATCCTTTTTTTTACAGCAAGAACTGAAAACAAATTCTCCTTAAACCTTATTCATAGAAAAGGCAATACATCTCCCGAAGCCACTTCGTCTTGCATGCCTTTTACATACAGATGGAAAAGTAAAAGTGTTAAAACAAGGTCTCATAGGAGCAGTTCTTGAACACAACCTTCACATGCAAGTACAATATGCTAAATTAATTATTACCTGTAACAGAAGAATAACTAGAAGGTACCTCCTGCTGATGAACAGACGGACTTGCAATTGAAGATGCAGCCCCACCAGTGTAGGGTAGGGGCCTATCAGAAACATATGAAGATTGTCCCATGTTGAAAGATGCATTCTCCTGTGGATAAGCTACCGGTGGCTGGTGCAAAGGAGTGCCTGAAACTGGAAACTGTTGATAGCCCGTTGCAGGAAATGGATGCTGCTGAAGACCTTGATAATGAGTATCGACAGTTTGCGGATACTGGTCATAATACCAACTTTGTTCTTCTGATCTGCCAACTGGTGTAAACTGAGACTGAGGATGCTGGTCGTCAGGTGACCCTTTTTTCGCAGCTGCCCATGCTCTGGCCTTAGCAGCCCAATCCTCCACATGGTTATTAGCTGCTATTAAAACATATCATCACAAAGTAAACCCCAAAAATAATTTAAAAACTAAAACTAAAACTCCTAGCAAGGTCTAGGTGGAGGAAAGGTTCATGTTGGTTAAGTATATATAATCCACAATGCTGATAGTAGACCGTCCAAACTCAGGCAATAAAGGGGGGGAAAGGGTGTCAAGAATTGCATTTGGATTTAAGAGCAAACTGACCTGCTGGATATTCCCAAGCTTGGTGCTGTCCCCAATTAGGATTCCCCCATTCCTGCAAACAAACAGAAATAAATAAACATGCAATTGGTCACCAATTAATGTATCCCTCTAAAATATCATAGCGGAAAAAATAACCATAGCTTCACAGAGTGCAAAAGCATAAGATTAAGCATTGGGCGAATCACCTGAGAGTAAGGTTGTGTTGGTGGAGGCACGTGGGGGCGAGGAGGAGGGAAGTTGTGGCTTTGAGGGGGAAGGTGCGTAGGATAAGGATATGAAGAAGAGGGAGGAGGAGGTACAGGCCACTGCTGGGGAGGTGGAGGAGATGTAGAGTGGGATGGTGGTGGCGGTGGCTGTGGTGGATGGTATTGGAAATGGTTGGAGTACCATGTAGTGCTTCCTTGCGGTTGTGGAGAAACTGGTGGTCTTGGCTGGTGCTGGTGGTAGTAGTGGTAAGGATCCGCCGCCAATGGTGGCACTTGTTGTTGCTGTTGTTGTTGCTGTGGTGGTGGCGGTCTCATGTATCCGTGAAGCTGCTGCTGCTGCTGCTGTTGGTAACCGTCCATGTTTGGGTGTTCACTTCGCTCTTTGTGGTTTTTAATTATATGATTGCCTTCAAGAGATCCAAACAAGGGTTTCGCTTTCCGGACTAGGTTTGATGGCAAAGAAAACAAAAGAGAAGCGTTTTTTCTGAGTTTTCTTTTCTTTTCTTTAAAAAAAAGGATGAAACACTACGAGTTTAGGATTGAGTTCTATTATAAATCCAAAAGAATTGTGTCGTGATGTACAACCTATTATGCTTGCATCCTGATTTAATGATCCATTAGCCTTGAATTCTAGCTTAGCATCCAAGAAAATTAGATCATTACGCAGGATATATTAGTCTTGGATCCAGACATCGAACCCAAGAGAATTGAATTTTGATGGCGGATCCAATTCGCTTGGGTCCGACTTCAGATCTCAAGGCTAATGAATCTGGCGTCAAAACCCATTAGACAATTGAACCAAGTGTATTGGGTCCGGATGAAACACGCAAGCGAATTGGATGCTAATGCTGGACCCAAGAGAAGTGGGTCCTTGTACAGGATCCATTAGCCTTGGGTCGTGGCGTCAGGATCCGTTAGCCTTGGATCCTGACGCATGACTCATAATCTTGGATCAGGCGGGGCTGCAAGACCAAAAGCATTTGGGTCTTGAGAACTGACCTAAGGGATTTGGATCTTGATGCATGACCCATGAGACGAAAGACACATAGTCTTGGGTCAGGTGGGGCTGCAAAACCCAAGGGATTTGGGTTTGCGCTCATGCCACACCCAAGCAACCTGAATGAGACGCTCGTTTCCAGCTCTAAGTTTCTTGAGTCGGGAAGGGAATCTCTTACCCAAGTTAATAATAATAATAATAATAATAATAATAATAATAATAATAATTGATTTTGTCCTTCAAATCAATTCTATTTTTTTTATATAGTTATAATATTTATTTCAAATTTAATAATATTCATGAATATAATAATATTAATAATAATATTAAATTCATCTAACTCAAGTTCTTATAGTTTTTAATCCCTTCAAATCAAATTTATATGTTTTTTTCAATAGCAATAATATTTTTTCAAATTTATTAATGATAATAATAATAATAATAATTTTTAATTTTTAATTTTACTCTTCAAATAAAATCTATTTTTTTTAATATTAATAATATTTTTTTCAAATTTAATAAGTATTATATTAATGATTTTAACTATAATAAAAATATTAATATTTATAATACAAATAATAGTATTTTTAATATTAATAATATTAATTATAACAAAAATAATAATATTTTAAGACAAATAATAATATTTTTGATATCAATACTTTTAATTATAATAAAAATAATAATGTTTATAATACAAATAATTATATCTAGAAACCTAAGACCCAAGAACCTTGGGTCTTGACACCGAACCCAAGAGAATTGAGTCCTGACGCATGATCCAACATGTGATTTTGCAGACCTTGGCGCTCCTGTCTGCACACCCCAGGCGGCGGGTCTTCAGACTCGCTTGCTTGGGTCTGCAGTCAGGCGCACATGTCTGACCCTAACGCCCAGGGCTTGGCAGCCCCTGTGCCAGGTGTCTGCAACTTGGGGTGTGGCCAGGCACACGAGTCTGCTCCTAGCACCCAGGGCGTGGCAGCCCAGCGCCTGGGGCCTACAACCCCACCCAAACCCGAACTAACCATTTTCTCCCCAACCAAAAAGACAACCCCACCCCCCTGTAGTCTTTGCAACTCTTTGTGGAAAGGGCAGCTTTGACATTACACCGCATCAATTCACGATGCTTTTAGCAAAGAGCAAACCTAAATAGTGCAATCCAAATTGAAATCACTTCCAGTCTACAATTCTTCCAAACAGTGCAATCCACAGTGAAAAAACTCATAGTCCACAATAATTAAAATTTACTAATGATGATAACAACAACAATAATAGTAATATTAATTCTCAATTTTACCCTACAAATCAAATCTATTTTTGCTTTTCAATATTTATAATATTTTCTACAAATTTATTAATTATTATATGAATAATATTAATTATAATCAAAATTATAATATTTATAATAACAATAACGGTATTTTTAATATGAATAATATTAATTATAATAAAAATCATAATATTTATATCACAATAATAATATTCTTAATATTAAACTTTTAATTATAATAAAGATAATAATATTTATCATATTAATAATAATATTAATTTATTTGGCCAAAGTTTTTATAGTAATATTTTTTTTTTAAAAAAAAATATTAACTATTAACGATGATAATAATAATAATAATAATAATTTTTTTTTTCATTTTTCTTCTCTAGAGGGTCTATAGACCCAGCTGCACCGGTCTCCAACCCCTAGGGGGTCTGTAGAACCCAGGTGCAAGTCAGAAGAGACCCGAGGGGTGGGTCTACACCCAGCACGC
>Ga0307511_10001592_pt1 | contig 24078 bp, 31 predicted proteins | sample 13_EM_MG_FD_200266 | JGI IMG/M metagenome (GOLD analysis project Ga0307511, IMG submission 200266) | Populus trichocarpa ectomycorrhiza microbial communities from riparian zone in the Pacific Northwest, United States - 13_EM | ecosystem: Host-associated > Plants > Roots > Unclassified | place... | reverse complement strand
AGAGGGGTACTGCTGTCCAAATTGCAGATATTTTTCTTCAACTCCCTCTTCATCACATCCAGGCATGAAAGTAAGATCTGCCTGTGATAATTTGGAGGGTCCACAAAGAATTGAGTGTCTGTGCATCTCCCTGGGTCTGTAAGGAAGTCAGGGAATGATTTGTGGAAGATCCTGACTGGGTCTTCTACATTGTCTGGGACAATGAGTAGAGAATGAAGAGTACGAAGAGTGCTGTGTATCCTGGATTGCTTGCTGTGGTTCCTGAGGAGGCCTGAGAGAGCCTTTATTGAGAGTGGGTTTGAGATGAGCAGCACTGTTCCCACCACCAATCTGAAATGCAGGTAAATGGCTTGATCCTTGCCATGGAATGCTTGTTCTAGCACCTGGGTGTAGAGCAGATCGACACCTCCATTTCCTTCATAAGAAGTGTCTTGAGGAAGTGAGACAATGAGAGCAAGCCTCTCATCAGGTGGATCACGTTCAGATGCAACAAACTTGACAACTGTGGAAGCATAGATGAAGAATCCAGCTGCCTTCTTGCAGAGAGCATCAATATCATGTAGGCTTGGCCAGTCCTCTGTCAAGTCACAGTCACTTCTGGTTTTGGCAATAACTGATAACTGAGTCTTCAAGAAGAGTTTGATATCACTGTCCACCACATCAGGTTTAACATCATGGAGCCTGAGTATGTCTGTGTGAGGCTGCAGTGACTCCAAACGGAACCCAGAGCGAATTCTTGGTTCAGGTCTCCCTGTGATAAAGAACTTGACAAGTGGGATCTTGCCCACATAGCGAGAAAGGACAGAGAGGAGTGCAGATGCTGGTTCCTCATCCTGACACTCATCAAGGGCATCAATGATGATGAGGGTTGGAATCTGTGTTGCCTGGAATGGGCCAACAATGAGGGACTCCATCTGGGAACAGAGCAACCCCCTCCCAATTCCAGGGTTGGCCCTCAAGACTGGGATCAGCTGTTCTCAGAATAGTGGATAGTGATATGCCAGCTGGAATGCAAGTGTTGGGAGGATTGCCTGAAGGTTGCTCCTATCCTCAAAGTCTCGTGAGCAGAAGAAACTTGCACCAAGCTTTCCCTCTGCAAAGGTAGTGTTGGCAAAGGTCTGGGCAATTGTAGACTTCCCAGTCCCTGCAAGGCCATTGAGCCAGAACACATGTTGGCCCTGCTCATTCTCTAGCCAATCTTCAAGCTGTTGGAGGACGTCCACCCTTGTTCCCCCAAGGCATCCCTGTCTTTTCCCACACCGGTGTTCAGCCTCAACAGTATGGTGCATCTTGTCAAGGAGGACAAGGTCCACAGATTCCTATCCAATGGTTAGATCAGTGGGTAAATGGTAAGGGAGGGGGTGAGCCTCACAATGAGCTGACAACTTTGTTGATAGATGTCTTGTTGTAATGATGTCTGAAATGGGTATCAGGCATGAGCACAATTGGTTCACTCTGACTACAGACCTGATAATCCATCACAGCATCAGAAACATCCCCAACCAGACTCCTGAGTTTCTCTGCATTTTTGAGATTGTTAAGGAAACCCTCAGCCTTCCCCTGCTTGGCCAACAGGTCAAGTTCTTGGTGGATGTTGTCCAGTTTTCTACCAACCACAATTTATCAGGTATGAATCTCAAACTTGGGAGGTGTGAGCTCACTGTTCCAATTCCTTTCTCCTCACTCCTTCCTTCCCATTGCCATCAGGAATAGGTTTACAGAGTGAGGCAGAGAGGGCTTTGATCCTGGGTGCCAATGACTCCATTGCTTGTTTGTTTGCTCTTGTTTGCTGGGAGTTCCTCTGAGCATCATGGATGATGATACATAGTGGAGGGGTATCATACCTCATAATTGTCCAGAATAAAACAGAGGCCTCCAACAGCAGATTTGAGTGGGGGGAAGGCATCTGCAGATTCCTTCACTGCGCGGAGGAGTAGTTTGGCTGTCGCAGATGTGGTGGACTTCCACAGCTCAAACCTGCTCTCATCTGTAGCAGTTGGTTGACCCTGGCCAGAACCGAGAGCATCTTGAACTTTATCGGGGATGGTGGGGCTGCCTGCATTGTCTGTGTGATCTATCAGAGGCAGAACTGAAAATGATGTATTTCACATACCGCCAGGTTCCCCAATAGCTGAGATCGAAGGCGCGGATGTGGGGGGATTGACATCAAAAAAAGTAACCCCCTTCCCGTCGACGTTGCGCTCCTCTGGATGGGGTCCACTCTCCACTGCGCCCTCGACGCTAACCTCTGAACGCAGGTATGAGTTGCTCCGGCTGGCTTCGCTTCCTTCGACATCAGCCTCTTTCCCTTTTCCGTTATCTTTCCTCTCAGATCTTCCATCGCGCTTACGGCTGACCCCGGGGAGCTTATCCTTCAACTTTTTGAATGGTTTTGAGAAAGACTTCTGGAAATCCATGTGAGTGGTAGATCGGTGTAGATTGTGGCGAGCGACCGAGGATGATCGTGGTTTCGATTCAGCTATCGGTCAGCGCGAAGCGCGCAAAAAAAAAAAAAAAAACTCCCGCTTCCCCGTATGAAAGCGATCACACCCCATCCAGCTGCCATTCGCTCTTGTACATGAGCGGGCACTCATCATGAGTGACCGGTATCATATCGACGTTCGCTTTTGTCCGAGTATCGTCGCTGGCCCCCGTTGATCTATCGGTTCGCCCACGCCAACCGGTTTTTCGATCAACTCCCCACCATCACTCTCGGTGTTCTTGAGGACATCAACGAATACGACCAGAACCTTGCAGAACCCGACACCGGCATGGACATCGAACCCTGGATACTACGGTGAGTGCATCATCGGGCGAGTGCATTATGCTCCTCAACGGTGGTACGTCGTATATATTCCACTCCTCGTGCCAAAATTACCCTTACCCCCCTGACAAATTTCACAAACCGTGACCAGTCTTTCCTAGTACAGAGGATACGTTTAGCCTCCCGCCACAAGCCCCAGTCTCCTGTACAGGAGTGATCCGCCCGCACTTCTTCCATCTCGCCTCTTGACCCCACCAGCCCTTCAACCCAAGGTGTTGATATTTCCATCGTTCCGCGGTTGGCCGTCGCTTGCTAGGGTGATTGCGATCAGTTTAGATGCGGTGGAGAGGTCGATCGTGCATTGTACTAACATTTAGGGAGAGCGGCCGGACCTCCCGCAACCGACTTGAGTGGAGGGAGATACCTGAGGATTCTCTACTACGTCGAAGCACATGCGGTAGATTTCCAACTTGGCTCTCGTTTGTGGCGCGTCAATGAGGATGTAATTTCAGAATTTTGAACGCTTAGATGACTTGCGGTCGGGTGTAATCAGAGATGGTAGGGTTCAGTCTACAAATTGCGAGGAGAGATTGCGGGGGACGTTGCATAAATTGAAACAATTACACTGACGGGTTCTTATCCGAATATTTGAGCGAGTCGGAGGAAAGTGTTTGGAAAGGTGGAGAGTCAGACCCCGAGATCTGATTCCGCCAGAAACAAAACCAACGGATAGACTCGACTTGGTTCGGGGGAATATCAGTATCCCTCACTCTCAGCGAGCCTTCTGTGGTGGGGGGAGAGGAGACCGCACAGCGCTATATGGTCGTGGAGCCAGGGAGATGGAGTTGCGTTGGCAGAGAGTTGACTCTGAGTCGCGGCATTCGTTCCGTTGCAGAATGCCTCGGCGCGGCAAGACGCTGGGGGATGCATGGAGGATGGAATTAGTATTCGTGTCATTCCAGAAGGGTGAGAGAAGTTGCTGCTTTCTCTTCGTTCCCGTCGACAACACTGCCTTTTCGATCTCCAGTGTCGAACAATCCCCCCCTTCCGCCGCCACGCTCTCTGCTCGCCTCTCCGTCGCTCATTAGCAGATCGAAATCACCCCTTTCTCCCCCGCCCGTGCAAGACATCGCGAAAGACGCGGCCTCATCCCCAACTGGTTTCCTCCCTCCACCCACTCTCCTTCTGTCCTGGTTCTCTCTTCTATTGGCTTTTTACGCGTCTGTGATTCGCTCAATGCAAATCCCTCTTGCTGATCTCCCTGGGTGGGACTTCTACCAGCTTAGGACAGATGTCCGGTAGCCAACGTGGTGGGTTCCCCAAGCTCTTTTGGTCGCTGACGTCTCACCGTGGACCAGATCCCAACCCCATTGGTCCCAGTCTCAATTCCGCTCCAGACGCCTGGTTCTCATCGGTGGGCCATTCTCTGTTATCGGAGCTGCTTTAGCCCACATCACTGGCGTGCAGGACCTCAAGTTGTCGAACTCTGTGGCATCAAACTCTGGACATCCGGCCTCCACTTGGTCTGCAAATTGTGCCGGAAAGACAACAACAAACTACAGAAGAGGAAACAGGGTGGTCTCGAATACGGGGAGGATCATCCCGTACGATTTTGGCTCGCGAATCAGTTGAGTGACCACGCTGTGGCCATTCGAGTGTGGTTCTCATCACTGCAGTAATCGTCGGTGATATACAACTCCTGGTCGACGGAGGGACCGGACGTGACAAACCAAAGTGCGAGCTCCGGAAGTTGGGTTCTTGCCACTTGAAGTGAGCGTGGAGGACACCGACACCGTCACGATAGGGCTGAAGGACATTTTCCCGCGCCTTATGAACACACAGTACCACAACAGCCGTTGGTGCGAGGCGGAACCCAGACTAGGTTATTGACGGAGATCCAGGCCACGTCGAGGTGCCATGTTCCCTTCCTCCGCTTTGTCGAACCCTCCGCCACCCTTCCCACCGCCCCAATGCCACATCGTGAACGCTCAGTTACCGTTTTGGTTGAGTCCGCTGCACTGCCTTATCTCCTCTTTGTCGCAGGTCATCGGTCCCTTGGTCCTCCGAAGCATTCTGGATCCTGGAGACCTTCGTCCCGGGGATCGTAATGCTAAAGAAGCGCAACGCGTACCAGGAACGGAGGCACACTCGGAGGACTGGCATACGTTGTAGAGTTAAAGAGGGAATGGGACGCCGCCGCAGCAGCCTTTCCCTTCATATCATAACCTCCGCTCATTTTCTCCAATCGCATCAAATCTATTCCGTCTCCCCCACTGGATGAAACTGGGGTTCTACTGCAAAAATTAATACCAGTACCGCCCCATGTAAACGCCGTTGGCGAAAGAAACTGCGTCACAAACACTTTATCTCCCTTGCGCGACGAACGGGTTTAGCTTGAGGGCGACGAACACTCCGACCAATAGACTGCGACGACAACGCTCCCTCTTCCCGTTAGCTCCGCCATCATCGAAAGTCTTGCGGACGAGAACTTCCTTCGTGCGGTCAATCAACCCACGCGACAATGTGGAAATTGGTTCGTGTTGACGCCTGCTCCAGTGAAATTGCCACGGAAATAGCCGTAATGTACACCACGTGCTGGTGACCCATCTCGTATAATTCCTTCACTCCTTGAGATCGCACCAAGTAGTCCGCAAGAAAGTTATGCCAGACCCTTTCCGAGGAGCCTCGAGTTCGGGTGAGCACATTCGATTACACCCTGGTTTCGAGGATCCTGACGATCAACAGCCAAGGTGCAGAAGGTGGTGAACGGAGCGAAGATACTTTTGGACGTCGCGAAGGAGTCATCGGATTGGTTCCCCCCACTGAAGTCTGCCCTGGGCGGTGTCAACGCACTCATCAAACACTACGAAGTAAGGCCGTCCCATCCTGCTCCCGCCCGCGATTTATGATCTTCTAGGAATGTCAAAGAGAAGGTCGATCAACTCGCCCCGTGGTTGACGAAGCTGAAAGATAACTTCGCTATCGCTGCGACAGATATCGACCCTGAGGAGAAGAGGCGTGAGGATCTCTCCAGGTGAACGCCATCACGCTCTAATATTGTGTTCAGTTCCTTGGAGAAAATCGGAAAACGATCACGGGCTCTGTTGGAGAAGAAAATCACCGCAAGATTCCTCGACAAAGGGAAGGATTATCAAGGAGTGGTTGGCCTCGTCGAGCAAGTCCGCGCCGCAATCGTATATTATCAGGTGAGCGTAAATTGGGTGGTGTAAGCCAGAGCTAACGTGCGTGGGTCAGCTCTCACAGCAACGGTCGATATACAGCCAGATAAGGAAGCTAACGGTAGGCCCCTTATCAATCGCGCTCTCAGCCCCAGCCTTGACGAACCACCTGATTCCTTTAGGCTTCCTTTGATACACTCCTGAAACTGCACGAGGTGCGATCATAGGGGTCTTTGGAGGTGCTTGTCTGACATACGCGGACAGAAATCACCAACGGTGAAGGGAAAAATCGAGGCCGCCCTTGCGCGGTTGGATAGATTAGGCTTAGGGGAGGATGTGGCTGACGTGCAGGAGTCAATGCGACGGGCGAACTTGTTCACGTCGGTTGCTTCGTCTACTCCTGAATTAGTCCCGTACTGACCACTTCTAGTACCCTTAATGGGATCAAACACGAGCTTCGAGGTGTGCTAGGTCATGTCGAGACCGTGGGTTACACAGAAGACGATGAAGATGTTCTGGCGGTGTCTGGACTTATGGACAACATTCGAGACGCTGTCACCAATTATCAGGTGAGCGACCTTCCCAGCCCATTCCCACAGTCCATCTCATTTAGGGGATCCATCTAGATGGCATGCCAGCAGGCCATTTATGATCAAAATCTCGAACTCATTGTAGGTTGCTGAAGCAGTTGCTTGTGAATATATCTGACAGTTCAACAGGATCGAGGTTAGACACCCTTCGATAAAACAAAGTGAAATAGGCTGACCAATGTGTTCCAAAGCTGACATGTTGACTCTAAATGGTTGTCACCGCGCACAAGGGGCAGGATACCGACACGGGAATTGGAATGGTTGTCTCAAGGGAACTAGAGAGTGTGTGTTGGACGAGATTGAACACTGGGCTGGAGATTTTGAGCAGTCTCCCATATTCTGGCTCAATGGACTTGCTGGAACAGGGAAGTCTGCAATCGCTCAAACCATTGCAGAAAGGTTGTTTGCCAACAGCTGTTTGGGTGCATCATTCTTCTGCTCAAGAGGCATTGAAGATTGCAGTAATCTCCAGCTCATCTTTCCTACACTTGCATTCCAGCTTGCACAACAATACCCTGAATTTTGGTCATCTCTTATTCCTCTCCTCCAGTCCAACCCAGATATCATACATGAGTCACTTCAAAACCAGAAGCAAAAGTTTCTGGTTGAGCCACTCCAGTCTGCAGACATTTCAACTGTGATTGTCATTGATGCCCTTGATGAGTGCAAGGATGATGATCCAGAGTCCTCTATCCTGCTTATACTGGGGCAGTTTGTTTTGGACATTCCCAGAATTAAATTCCTCATCACTAGCAGACCAGAGAAGCACATCATGACTGGATTCCGTGGCCCACTGCTGAAGGGTTTGACAGACACATTTGTTCTCCACCAAGTTGAACCCTCCATGTCAACAAAGACATCCACCTCTTCAAACATGAATTATCCAGGTTTGCATACAGACATGGGATAGATGGCTGGCCAACAGATAAGGAGCTCAACTCACTGTGTCATAGGGCAGCTGGGCTCTTTGTATGTGCTATTGTAACTCTCAACTTCCTCAACCACCACATCCCGGATCCCTCAGATCAGCTCAACATAATTATGTCATCTCCAGAGAGCACAGTCCATGAAGGGGAGCCAGAGCTGAAGGTGTACAGCAGCCTTGACTCCCTCTACATGTCAATTCTTCAGAAGCCCTTTTGCAAGAATAGCACCAAAGATGATGCCATCATCTGGTATATCCTTGGCACTGTGGTCCTAGTCAAAAAACCCCTCCCACTGTCTGCAATTGCCACACTGACAGGTTTCCACTGTGGCCAAGTCAAACACCTCCTTGAGTTGATCCAATCACTGCTTATACTACCTGAAGATCATAACCAAACCATCCAACCATTTCATAAGTCATTCTCTGACTTCATCACAGACCCCACCTGCTGCCAAGATTTACAGTTCCACATTTCTTCCAACTACCATACTGAACTTGTCTTATGCTGTTTTGAACTTATGGGGAGGTCACTGAAGAAGAACATGTGCTCAATTCCTGACTACACCCTCAATTCTGAAGTGGGAGATTTGCCAAAGAGGGTTGAAGAAAGTGGGATCTGTGGGGCTCTGGAGTATGCATGTAGGTCATGGCACAAGCACCTTGTCATCACACATTACCAGACTGCTAATGTTGTTTCTGCCCTACAAAGTTTTTTGGAAGGAAGGTTTACCTTCTGGTTGGAAGTGTTGAGTGTCCCTGGTGCTGTGGGTGATGCAGTACAGGCATTGAGTAACAAGAGAGTGGTTGAATAAGGTATGGCTAGATTGAGTATTTGATTACTGGGTCACTTGATACTAATCCAAACTTAGATCCAGGCATCCATTGATGTTAACACCCTGCTCAACACTGTCACTGATTGCCTCTGCTTTGTGACCAAATTCTTTGAGGTCATCTACCATTCTGCAATTCTGTTCACACCCCAGTCATCAACCATTTGTAAACCATATAAGCAACTGGTCTGCTCCCCAGTGGAAAGTGTGGTGACTGGGGTGCCTGCCTTATGGGATTCATGTACAGCAAATGCTAGAACAACAGAAATAGATTGTCCTGCGGTTTGGTCCCCATGTGGTCAATTTATTGCTGCTACTTTTGGGATGACAGTACAACTCCAGGATTCAAATACATTGGAGAGGGTACCTATTCTCAAGCCTCCTCATTCTCTATCAGATGCATCTTCTACATCCCTTGCCTTCTCACCTGATGGATGCCTGCTGGCAGGTTCTTAACATAGGTGAGGGATTCAGTGCTGTTAGTACTTCTCCCATTTATACTGATTTATACACCCAGACCAGGCCAAGGGTTTGCACTTATTATTTGGGATATCCAGACAGGTGCTATAGTTGGAGAACTTAGGATCAAGTATGATTGTAGACTGATGTTCCATGGGGACCAAAGGACCATCACAATTGTTGCACAGGGACAGTACCTCAATACATTCAATGCACTCAATGGCATGCAATTATGCCAGGAGTTGGCCCTGCCACAGGGCACTTGGTTGGGTACCCACTGGCCCCACAAGGACTCTCTTCAGCTTGTCACAGGTGTCAAAACTAATGGAAAACTTGTGATTGATATCTGGAGGCTCCAACCAACCTCTACCCCCCACTTAGTGTGCTCTCTTCATTTCTTGTACTACCTTATGAAGGGGGATTCACCTTCTCCCCAGCTTCCTTTCGTGGATGCTTTTTCTCTGAGAAGGGATTTGTCATACTTGATGTTCAGAACTCAAAACCCCTATTGAAGATCACAGCACCCCATGGAGCCTACCAACCACTGGGGAGATTCTCCCCTGATGGAAGCTTCTTTGCTTGTGTGATAATATCTTCAGAGATTCATATTTGGCAGAACACACCCACTGGTTATGTGCCTTGGAATAAACTCAGGCCAAAATTGCCCATCTGGGAATTCTTATAGTCACCCACTGCAGCCTCAATCTTGTGTCAGTGTACAGGGGGAATCCTATTGCTGGATCCAGTTAATTATCCAACCTCTCTGTCACTGGATGGGAATGAGTCTGATAGTGAATATAGAGCCCATTTGGTTGCATATTCTGTTGACCAGATGCACATTGCAGTAGCACAACAAGGGGCTGCTGTTGTCAAGGTGCTTGAACTCCCTTTTGGTGCCACATATGAAAATTCATGATATCAAAATCATCAACAACACCATCTTTGCAGTGGATATGCATAAGCTTGTTGGCTGGGATCTCAAGGAAAGGGGGGCAGGGCTGGTTGGCCTAATTTTCTGGCCAGGTGCTCATCTCACTAGGAGGGTAGTTTTTGATGAAAAATTAGCTATTTGCACTAATGTGGAACAATTGAGATTATCCCATATTGCTCCCAGATTGCCTTTGCCAGAGAGGGGAAGGTATTCCTATATGATGTAAAAGCTCAGGGGGTTCTCAAATCCATAGAGCGGGAGTGGGACACAACACCTGAAGATATCCAGTTCTCTCCTGATGGTCATTGGCTATGGATTGCTGGTCACAACACTTTGAATACCTTTTGCTTTGCTGTGTATTTGACAGGAGAAGACCAGAGCTATATGGACTTACATGATTTGAAGGATGAGTGGTCTTGGGCCAACCATCTCTCCTCTTGTAGGTACCATGTTGGGAAGGGTTCTGCATGGGTTGTGGGCTCAAAAGGCAGGAAGGTCTTGTGGTTACTCCCCAATTGGAGGGCAAGTAACTGGAAGGATGTGAAATGGTGGCATAATTATTTAGCCTTGGTAGGTGCTCACAACCCAGTGCCCATCATTATCAAATTCCAGCCACACCACATTCCCCCTCATATGTATTAGTCTCATTTATTATATACATGCATTATTTGTATCCTACCTGTATCAAATATCCATTCCTTGAGTTTGATTATATACTCTCTACTGAGGAAGTGGACTCATTGAGAAAAAGTGTAATGGTTTAAAATGTCCTCCACATCTGAAAAGTTTGCTCTGACTTACATTGGTTTACTCTTTCCTACCCATTAGTCAAAGCACACGCTGCCACCAGGGCCTCTGCCCTCCAGACATCTACATACCCAACTCTCTTGGCCCAGCAGCTCACACCACTTTGGTATGTGTTCACAACCCTCCCAGTCAACAATGATAAAGCATGGTCACCCCACAGAGGGATAATGGACTTTACATCCAGGACTGATGACACTCTGGCTGTGGGTGTTGCATATGTGTTAATACCTTTGAAAGTCCAAGGGTGGGTATTTAACCATGATCATTCCCCCCTGGTTCACAAGGCACCACCCGTGTTGGTTTGGGCTGGGAGTGATGAAGGTGGGCGGACCTGAGGAATTTAGGAATATCTAGGCTGTGTTGGAACAGATGAACAGGGTACAGAGTTTTGCGAGGGAGGTTTTCTTATTCACCAGCCATCATCTGTGTCTCGATCGATAGATCCTTCTGATTACACCTTGGTGGGGCAGGGGGAATTGGCGTGAGCAGGTAGGGACAGTCTCATCGAAAGCGGCTATCACGACGCTCAACAACTTCCTACGCAAAACAGGAACCGCGGCTCTCCCGATTCTTCCACTGAGGACGGTCCTCGGAGTTCTTCCCCCACTCACCGAAGTGGGTTTGCCGAGTGAGGTTTCAAATGGCGCGCAGGTCCTCCACGAGAAAGCGGAAGACACGGTTGTGCGAAGGTTGTGCGGGCGCGACTCCTATGATTTTAATAGTGCCATCGGATGATCCCTCGAGTGTGCGTTCCACTCTGAATTCCATAGACCGCCTTCAATAAATGCATGCACGTTTCCATCAGCGACATACTCCCCTTCGTCTGCCAGATCTCACACGCACTTACCGACAACCGCAATCAAGAGCATGGAACATAAATACATATGGGATTATTTACGATTGGCAATACATGTATACAATCTCGGCCGGCGTCTACGAGGACGCACGGAGGAGAGGTTCAGGCTGGGGAGGAGAAGGTGGAATCAACCTCAAATGCAGCATCCAAGAGGACTGGGAGACCCTCTCCAAGGCTACAAGTTGCAAGTGGTCCGCGTCCACTACTCCTTGTTGGAAGCAGTATTTTTCCCAGATGGGTTCCGGGGCCACACCATCCATTTTCTGGGAGCGAAAATAAAACCGATATAAGCCGATGGTTCTGAGTGTTGACAACGATGGGGCGTACCTTAGCAAACCATAAAACGCGCTTCGCGAGTTCCGTCGCGAGCTTGGACCTATTGATGTTCCCCGGTGGGTTACGGTAGTTCGTGGTCCGAATCTGACCGTTCGAAGGCTCTGTCAGTTTTCACAATCAGCGGATGCGAGGGGAGGATCTACCTGGTGGGTCCATTTCTCATAGGCCTTCCACTACGTCACACTCAAGCATAAGCATACAGATCACAAGATCCCGGGGCCACGCTCACCTCGAATCTGACAGCAACGGCTGACTTGAACCCGACAAACATGTGATCGTCGCGCCCATCCAAACCCGCGTATCGTTTGTCCAACGCGTTCCTTACGGAGAACCCACACTTCCCGTTCACGCTAAACGTGATGAGCGCGCCGCGCTCGTGCTCGGAGGCCGGATCGTGCCTGGGGGTTTCATACCGCCGCTGCGGGACGCAACCACCGTACTGACATCCGCACACACATATATCCGGTTCCTATACACACCCGTGAGGGTCAAGGTACATAAGGCTGAGGTGAGGTTCAAGGTAGGAGAGGAATCTAGGTTCGTAAGGTGTTTACTCACGAGTTGTGCGAGTTTCGGTGCTAAGGACACATTGACGTTAGCGGGTTTGGATGGCCAGGGAGTCCCGTTCATTCCTTAGGGACTCTGCGCTCGAGGGGGTAGGGAAGGGGAGGACTCCACGCCCTCAACCCGTTGTATTTATACATGTCCAAGGATGGGGCGCGCAGTCCTGCCCCCAATATCCCCTCATCGGACCACCGGTCACTCGTAGTTAATGTGAATCGATTTGTGCCCCATGCGTCCAAGTTCCCAAGGTCTTGATGAATGGTCCGCAGTGAACTAGTGTCAGGGGATTGAATGAGAACCAGGCGGCCATCTCGAGTGGGGGGTAGAATTTCCAGTGGGGTGGCTAGGCAGTCCAACCGGATCCGCGTAAGAACCGCGCAATCCAAGTACGGGTGCAGTGAAACTATCTTACCGGGGTTTCCGGAAAGAGTATCATTGTTGTCAAAGATGTCTATCTGCCACAGGGGGTGGTGTTCATCGATAATTGGGGTCCATTTACCGCACGTCAACTTCCGGCCGCACATGATTTGGGGACCCCGAGTAAGGGAATGAGGGTTTTTCGAATGATAGATAGGCGGCCACGGGTGGGGTTGAAGCGAGGGGGTGATAAAGGGCTCGTTGGGGTGAATCGAAGAGCCGGGGACGATGCAGGTCATGAGCTGGGGTGATGGTATGAAACCAACTAAGCTCGCGAGCCGATCGTGCTCTGTCTGACACGCCGCTCCCTACTCTCCTAATTAAGTATCCAAATATTCATATAACGTCTATTGGTCCAGAACTGGAAATGGGAGTGAAATGAGGGTGCTCGACGATCCCCTTGGCAAAGATGGTCAAGCAGGAGAAGTGCAGGAACAGCTCCGCCCGCTCGAGCCGAGAAGAATGCGAACGATTTTGAATTCTCCGTGTCGGGACCGGGTATGATCGTTTGAACACCTGAGCTCGAGACAGGGCTCCAATACCACCACGGCGCCTTCAAACCAAGAGTCTCGTGAAGTTTAAGTTGAAGAAGGGGTAAAGGTCGTGGCACGGGACACCTCGATCCTGACTGGCACGGTTTCTCTCCTTCTCGGGCCAACGCCAGCAAGCCCATACAGCCCTTAGCTTCAACCTTAGGCCGGACTCGTTAAGTAGAGTCCCAGCCATTGGCGGTCCAACCATGTGTGGGTGCCATTGCAATGTATCGTCTAAATCGAGTCAGGATCTTCATTCTCATTCCTACTCGCACCCCAACGACAATGACGCTACCCTTCTCGAAACTCCCTGAGGAGAGGACGCGTTAGCGTCCCCGCAATAGATGTCACGGAAAAACCGTCTCTGAGACCAGCCATGCCTATGGGGATAATGAAGAGGGTTCAGCCGTCGATCGAACCATTCCTATTTGTCCCCCTTAATTCCCAGACTCCCGACGGGAAGGCAAAACACTCAGAATTCCCTCCGATATTCAGGCCCAAGTTGCTTTGTCCTGTGGACAGCTCGTTCCAAACAGGCGCAAACAACCCCTCGATCCACTGAGTTCTGCTGCTAATTTATGTTTTCACCTGGTGTTAGATTTGACATGTGTTTTGGGACGGCCGGAGTTGAGAAGGCCGAACTTCCTCGGCTCCAATCAAACAGGGAGCTTCTTATTGCCACCCCCCCAGCGCTCATGGGCGGTAGGAGCCTGCCACGAGAATCTTGGTGATAGATCACTGGGGACTCTGAATCGCGTAAATGTCTTCGCGTCACGATCGTGTCCGGCGGTCAAGCCAACGTTACAGCCGGCTTCGCTCCCTGAAATCACTGTAAATTCGAGCTGGGGTGAGTAGGGCATTTTGGGACTTGGAAAAGAAAACACTGAGCCAATTCACACGAAGACACTCCTACCATAGACAAATGAGTGGATCGCCGATACGCGGGAACTTGATCTCACGAGCGAGGTTGAACGTTGGTGGGCTGTGCGAATTCTGACCATCGATCTCGTTGATGCTTGCACTGGAAGAAGGCTGTCTAATCTCTGAATGTCTGGTGCAGGTACGACGGGGAAAAAAGACGAATTGGAAGGATCTCGGCGGAGCAGTGGTGTTTCCGATCTGGCGTTCGGTGCTCGGGAAATCGGCGCCACCGATCCCCTTCCCATTTCGATGGACCAGCTATAGATTCGGCTACACCCTCTGATTCATTCAAACTCTCTCGAGGAAGCGCGTAGATCGCGACCCTCACGCACCTAGTGTTCTCGTCAATGCACCAACACCTGTGTTCAACAATAACACCCTCCGCCGCTGGCAGCTCAACGCGGCGGGAGCTCTGGTGCCTGGCCTCGATACCACGACGTTGCAGGAGCAGGGTCTGGCAAGATGTTTTCCTGGGCCAACCAACACTACTGGACGAGCACAAGGCGCGCGCCCGTTTCACCATCCCATCTCCCAAGCTGTCGTAGCTAAACAACGTAAGCTATTGGCTGGGAAACAACGTAAATCATTCATTGAGGAACGCGTTAGATGGCCCTAACGAAGGAGCAAAGCACTGGAAAACGTATCCAGGACGTATCCAGGGCTGCAGCAAGGATATAAGATCTCCCTTGCCTTCATTCTCCCTCCATGATACTCATGCCACCCTTCTCTCGATTCCTTGTCCGCCGTCGAGGAGAGCCCTCTGCGATTGGCGAAAATTCCCCTACTCAGTTCATCCACCGCCCACAGCCACCGCCCCAACTCGGAGCCAGGAGTTCCCCCACCCCAGACTCGGACGACATCTACCTCTCGAGACATCATGTACAGATGGCCCAAAACCTCCGATCATCCTTGCCATGCACCTGTATTTGGCTTGACCCAGAGGATGTTGATCTCATCGGCGAACACCCGGCCGGCGCTGGAGGATCTGCGAACGTCTATGAGGGGACACACGGCGGCCGCAGGGTGGTGCTGAAGTGTCACCGTCGCTGCATATCGTCTGACGTCACCCGAGTCGTCGCGGTGCGTTGTAGCCGCAGCTTATGTGGAAACACCTCTGATAGCTCCCCTGCAGAGGTTTCGCAATGAGGTTTACACATCCAGTTTCCTCCGCCGCAGAGACGTGGACATAGTCCCGATCGTGGGGGTGTACTCGACCGAGGCTCACCCTTTCGGTCTCGTCTACGAGTACATGGACGGCCTCGACCTGAGGCAGTTCCTAAGGAATGAACCCAATGCAGGGAGGTTGAAGCTGGTACTTCCTCCCATTCTCGCCCGCTCGTTACTCTTCAACACTTACTCTTCTTGCCAACAGTTACTGAAAATAGCCCAGACCTTGGACCGGATGCACGACCTAGGTATCCTCCACGGAAACCTCCAGACGGTACATCCTTCCCCTATTCACACATTCACGTCACGATCGACACTCGCCCTATCCCGTAGGAAAACGTCCTGGTCGACAGGGGCGGCGTCGCCCGAATAGCCGGCCTTAGTAACGTGTCCGTTCTCCCCTGCTCCGCAGCTTGGACAGGGGAGGGAGGAGTCAGCACCGACCGACTTTCCCGTAGCCTCGCACCGGAATTGGTTTGCTCAGGGACACCGCCAAATCGGACAGAACCTTCGCACCCCACCAAAGCCAGCGATATGTACGCCTTCGGGGTTATGACATGGGAGGTAGGGACAGATCCCCTTATACGGCGTTGTTCTATTCACTCACTCGAGACAGGTTCTCACGGGCCGACCTCCGTTCTTTGAACTGACCGAGATCGCGGCAATGTACTCGATGCTGAACGGGTCTAGGCCACCGCGACCAAACCACCACGAAATTACGGATCGAGTGTGGTACCTGATCGAACGGTGCTGGCACAACGTGCCCTCAAAGCGCATGCTGGTCGGAGAAGTAGTTAATCTCCTGAAAACAGAATTAGAACGAACATCAGACTTCGGTAGCTTATCGCTTACCTAATACCGGTCCAGTTCGGACGAAAATAATCAGTTCTCCTTCCCTAACCAGAAACCCGTCCCCCGTTTATTGATGCAGTGTTGTTGAGTATATTTGCAAACTCGAAGGGAGCGCCGGGGACAACGTGATCTTGTGATCAACTCTTCAAGCCACGGGCGAGTAGGACGCCAGTATCTGTGACTTATGGGTCGGGGGGATACATGTAAGGATTAACAGATCGAGGCAACCCGCTGCCTAAACGACGAACTCAAACGACCGATTGTGTGCATTTCGCTCATCACTAGGGTATCCGCCGAGGGTCCTTCCAGAACTAACCCCAAACCTCCCGCGCCGCCTCTCTTCTGCATGCCCCTAGGCCTGATGGGGACACAATTTTTCGACGGAACGTACGTCGTCAAAACTCCGCCCGAGATAAACGATCTACGGATCAGGCCAAACGAAGTCCTGCCAAGGATCTCACCTCTGATCATGATGTGGGCGGAGCTGGGGGACGCCCAACTGATGGGGAGTTAGAAAAGCCAATTTACGATATGTATACATCTGGACGACGTGCTACGCGATGCGTTTTATGAAAGCGCAACCAGCTATTACTAATCGACGTACCCCAACCGCCGCCGACCGATCCGGGAGAAAAGGGACGGGCTCTCAGCATATGAGGGCACAAATAACTTATACTTCTCCGCTCCCTGAAGCCCCCTGGTACGCTACACCAAACTCCCCGCCGTGAACCTACGAACAAAGATAGAAAAATGACAACCCTTGTCACCGTAACCGATCCGACCCCGCGGTCCACGGGAGTTTGAGAGCCGACGGATCGACTAGAGAGACCGTGTAATGTGGGCTGATCGTGACTCGAAGGAGAGCGGCGATCAGTTGTTCGGAATTGAAATCACTGGTCGCTGCGTGATATATGAGACACCGTGGTGAGGACCCCCCCTCCTGCGTTGATGAGATTGGACAGTCGTGGCACTAGTTGCTTTGGGATCCAGATCAATGAGCGTCAGAGTATCGGGGTATTTGTTATGCTTCATCTGCGGTTCACGAATGTATCAGGGCAAGTGGAAATCCAAGACTACACTTACCGACGTGGTTCGGAAGTTTACACTTCTTGATTTCCGTAGAGAGTTCATTCCAGGGTGGGTCGCGCCCCTGGCAATGTTCCAGGAATGGGAAAATGTCAACCATTCCGCCAGCCACGATTTCAAACCCGGGCTTGTCGAGGGCGAGCGGTGTGCGGTGGACGTCCAAATACGAGAGTATACACCTCGGAAGCGAGCGCAAGTCCTCGTATCTGGGGTCCACTGAGAGATTCTTGATATCCTCAACGATATTTGTAGTATTGAAGTGAATCTCCAGTTCTTCCAGCTTGGGGCAACGAACGGAGATCGGAAGGAGGCATGCCACGGTTGTGGCGCAGGTGTTTTGGAAGCACGGGCGCCCGAGGAAAAGAGTTTCCAGCTGAGACAGGGCCGTAGCGAACTCGGTGACATTGTCATCGTTCAACTTGAAGGTACATTGACCCTCGTTGTATTCGCAAGGGCAGTTGATCCCTACGTCTAGGTGGGCCAGATTCCAAAATATCTGGACCGTGGAGGCATAAGAACCGCCGACGATGGGACAAGGGGTGCTGAAATCCAGAACCTCCAGGTATTTCAACGATCCCTTCACTTTGGCTAGTGGTGTCACACCTTGCGTTGCGGAGGCCCCGCGCTCCAAACGTTCGAACAGCGAAAGCCACCCACGTGCGGCACCTTTCCCAAGCGTAAATTCGGCCAGAGGCGGGAAAACGAGGGGTAAACGTGAAGTGGAGTAGGTAGGTGGAGGTCCCTCGACGCGCCAGGTACGGAGGTGGGGAAGGGAAATCAAATGGTCGATTGCCGCGTCCGACAACGGGACCGGGGAGGTGAACTGCGTGAATGACGGTCCACAACGCAAAATGACCGAGGAGAGCGAGTCTTTGAAATACGCCCAGGGCAATGTATGATGGTATGTGGCATCTATAACCAGGAGTTCAAGAGTGGATGTTGGAAACATGGAGATGGTCGAGGCGATGACCGGTAGAACATCGCGGGGAACTTCGGAAAATCTCCACGCTTGTGGCATGAAAATGCGAATCTCCTTGAGGAGCGGGGAGAAGAACAGGTCGACGTAAGGAAGATTGTATTTCGTAATGCACCAATGTAATTCTTGCAGCGCTGGGAACCATCCACCTGCGGGCGAGTTGAGGCGTAGTTTGCGGAAGGTGTCCTCCCTGAGGGGGCACGAGTCGTACATCCTGACCCGGCGCATCCAGGAAGCGTAGCGCCGGACTCTGGTCCAAGCCTCCGGCGACGGATCCCCCAAGATACTGAACTAAAATAACCCTGCAACTCAGCGTTCGGTTCCTCTAAGCGGAGATCCAGCCCACGTACCGCATGTCGACCCCATTCCGTATCATATCGATTCTTGCTTGGCAACACCGTCAAAAGAGTGTACAACGACTGTTGCGTCCCCCACAACGTGCTGAGGACGGGTTCCTCGAGGAACCGACAAACACGGGCGAGGTTCGCAGCGCTTTTTGGACTGGTGAGGACGAGTTGATCGGCGATGGGCCTCGCAAGCTCAGCGATCTTGAAAACACGGTGGGCTGCGCTGTCGTGGATCATTGTAGCTTGCGTGGAACGAGACGGGGAGCTCAGCGCTCAGGCTCGGCGCATATCCGCAGGCGCTTGAGGTCGTGCTGGCGAAATGCCGGCGCTCCACCCGCGGCTGTCATTCGGATCGATTCCGGCAGGAGCCGAAAACATACCAGAAATGTATGACCTCCTTTGACGTCCGTGAGAGTGAGATACGAAAATTGGGTGCTTTGTCTTGTGGTACGAAGACGGGAGGCACTGGATCGTCAACGGGACGAAGATATGGATCACTGGCGGCATGTACGCCGACTGGTGCTGAGCGTTGCGCTCCAGAATGCCGTTCGATCTCGTAACGATGTTAACTGACGACCTGCTCGCAAATTCTCCACCGGTTGCATGACTCGAGGGCTTCACTCTCATCCTGGTTCCCAGAGTTTTGCCGGTGGTAGAAAATGGACCTTACCCTGCTCGCTAACCACAAAAATATCTGTGGAACAGTGGATTTGACCAGGTCCTAAGAGGCTGTGCCTCTTGAGACAATCACTCCCTGTGCCATCCGGTGAAGGTATGGTACCGTGCCTCGCTCTCCGCAATGAACTTACATCTGTCAATTACCTCCTCCGCGAACACCCTAAATAGCGAACGACACTAATTTATTCGAAGCCCACTGGGCCGTCACGAGCGTTGCCGTTCAAGACCTCTCCGACGCTTCGGTCTCACGTCTTTGCAGACTATCTAGCGTGGTGGCGAATAGATAGGTCTCGGCATAGTCTTCATGGGAACTTCGATAGAAGCCAAGAATCGCACCCCTGAAAACAACCAGAAACTCAAGGTGCTGGAGAAAAATTTGGTGAAACTGAAGCTCGTATCCACCCCAAAGCTTGGGATTCTAGGGTTACTTCAAAGAATCCTTCCATATCGGTTTGTCATCTCCCCGAAGATAACCCCGAAGATCTTCAACCTAGAAGACATCATGGTCAGGAATTCTGTGAGTGACACGATTCGCTCTGCCCGGCGTATCTCCTGACGCTCATCTTGCAGCAGGCGAACAGTTGGTCTAGATGTGGACGAACTTACTCATCACGTCGAGTTCAGGAAGGAGCCCAGACAGGTTGGGGAACGGTTGGGGCATAAGAGCGAGTGACGAAGCAAGAGCGGGATGCAAGAGTGGGATGCTTCATTTCGCGGTCTTAGTACAAATGATCGTTGGTCGATACAAGGTAAATAACGCAAAAGCCAGCTCCTCTCAAGCAGAGAGCTCGTACAAGAAAGCCAAACCGACCTTGGCAAACTCGAGAGTGTGGCTCCAACTGAATCCGCTGACGGAGGTGGTGTCACCTGATGTGTGAATCTTGGGGTTGTCGTTCCCAGTAATAGCCTCGTAAAGCATGGTAGTGGGATAGCCGTATTGGTGCCAGCTGGCGTGGTCAGAGCAAGCGTAGTCACAAGGTTTATCATCGGCAGCGGGCAGGCTGCTGTAGGCGCGAATCAGGGACTTGGCGAATTTGTTGGTTCCGCTGTCGATGTAGTCAGACTCGAGAGCAATGACCTCGGTGGTTCCAGGCTCGAAGCTACAAAGGAATGGGTGATCAGTGTTAGTTCATTGACGAGACCGGGACGGAGAGGACGTACTACGCGGTCATGTCGAGTTCCATAAAAGCCTTGACCTTGATTTTCGTTTGGTTGTAGTGAAGGGCAATTGCCTGGGAGCCAACGAGACCGACTTCCTCTCCAGCATAGAAATGGAACTCGATTGGGGTGGCAGGTTTGAACGTGGAGTTGACCAAGGCACGGAAGATTTCCATGGCATTGACGGTGCCGGAACCATCCTGACCAGACGGAGTGAAGTCTCAATAACCGCTATAAAACGAGATATTGAAATGACACACATCATCAGCACCTGGAGCACGTCCGGTCTCTCGAGACTTCAAGTTGATCGAGTCTTGGTGGGAACCGAGGATCGTGACCGGGCCGGATGTGGTACCATTGATCCTGGCGATCACAGAGAACTGAGCCCAGGGGTGTGTGAACTTTTTGACGGTGATTCCAGACTTTCCGGACTCCGAGGTGATATTGGTAAGCTTATCGAAGATCCACTGGGCGGAGTCTCGACCGGTGCTTGAGTCGTAGTAGCGGTTGTTGAATGCGGTCAAGTTGTTCAGGTATGACTTCATATTTGACGTGGAGAGGGTGGCGATCAAGGCTTTGACCTCGCTCTGGTGGGACGGGGGAGGGACTAGAGGAGATGAAGCATGAGACCCCCTGTCCGTTCAGTAGCTGATGCAGCACAACGTACAAGTAGCGATAGTGGAAACCCTTTCCGAAGGCTTCCGGAAGGCGGGGTCGGATCGCATAGCAGCCCACGTCTCGGTAACATCCATAAAGTTGACGCCAGCCTCCTTGAGCTCCCACTTCTCCTCCTCAGTTTTCCAGACGGGATCGACATCGGGTCCGAGGCGAAGAAGGAAAAGACGTTCTGTAGGAATCTTCTCAACCTCTTGAGGGCCAACGGGGACGGTGCCGGCGAGGGAGGAAGCGACCAACAAGACGGCGGCTGCGAACGGTAATGAGGCGAACTTCATGGCGAAGAGGGCGACCGAGGAAAGTCCGGGGACGGAAACAGTGCCGACCCTGCTTTATATGAAGTTCGGGGATAGGAGATTTCGGCTGCATGGCATGGTTCGCACTTTCTCCGCCGCGTTGTAGTTCCCCTGGCCGCGTTGTTTCCCTGAGGCCAAGCCGTACAAGGACGGGTAGTGGTGGTACCGCAAGTAAACCTGCCCCAGTGACTTTGTAGATAGGGATTCCAATTCCCGGAGGGAGGTGTCGCTACATACTCATCCAGCAAATGGAGAGCGGAAGTCAAAGCCTCAAAGCAATACAGTATCCGGGGAGAGCGCGCCAGCCAAGACTTTCTTGATTACGTAAACGAACAATTAACCCGCCTTCATTGAACATTCTCCTGACATTATCCCCAGCGGGGGGGCCTGCGACCGGTCGCACGTAACGCGTAACATCTCGAACTGGGAAATGTGGCGGACAATTCACCACCCGGTCCGGGAGTTGCATCTCCGTTGCCGGTCCCCGAACCAATCGAAACCTATGGGGGCACTGCGTCCTCAGAAAACGCGTCAACTGTGTGCAATCGGGGATGAGAACGACTTGGAGATGTCCTTGTCGCGTTCCACTGGTGCTCTGTGATGTACTGCGCCAACGCGAAACGGAAAGTGACGATGGGCTCCGGACTGGAGGGCTTAGCAAATACGACCGAGTGTCCCCCTAACTCACTTAGGCGCGGTCCTTCGAGGCACCGACGCGTACGGGTTCACTAGACTGGTCGGTAAGGATAAGGTGGTCGGCAATGGGCCCCGGCTTTACGATCTTGGGAACGCGATGAGTTGGGGTGTCGTGAATTCTACGCTGACATCTAAATCTCAACGTCCGATGGGGTGGTCCGATCGTTCTTCTGGTTTGTCGGGGCGGTGTTTACTCGAGGGATTGGAAGGTGGATGTGATTGTCAGAACCGAGGAGGAGTGGCTACATTTCCGGGGTATGTCGAAGCTCCTTCCGAGCTCGATGCGAATTAAACAACATATCTACAATAAATACCAGGAGGGAGAACACAAACGAAAGCGTCAGAGCAAACAACAGGGAAAGGAAGCAAAACGCGACGAGTGCAATGTGCAATGGGTACATGGATGGACAAGATGGTTGTTAACCGATGCAGGGTATAAATAAACGAGTCCTTTCCCTCAAGCGGAAAGTTCATACATGAAGGCCAAAGCGACCTTCGCGAATTCGAGAGAGTGGCTCCAGCTGAATCCCTCGACAGAGGTGGTATCGTTGGGCGAGTGGATGGTAGGATTGTCGTCCCCGGTGATAGCCTCGAAGAGCATGGTAGTGGGATAGCCGTATTGGTACCAGCTAGCATGGTCAGAACAGGCGTACCCACAAGGCTTATCATCGGCGGCTGGCAGACTGCTGTAGGTGCGAATCAGGGACTTGGCGAATTTGTTGGTTCCGCTGTCGACGTAGTCAGACTCGACGGCGATGACTTCTTTGGTTCCAGGCTTGAAGCTATAAATGGCAGTGCGATCAGCGTTCATTCATCAGCGAGACAGGAGGGCGGTGAGGACGTACTAAGCAGTCATGTCGAGTTCCATGAAAGCTTTAACCTTGACTCCAGTTTTGTTGTAATGGGAGGCAATCTCCTGAGAACCGAGGAGACCGGCTTCCTCTCCGGCATAGAAATGGAACTCGACCGGGGTGGTGGGCTTGAACTTGTCGCAGCTGACCAAGGCGCGGAAGATCTCCATGGTATTCACGGTACCGGAACCATCCTGACCAGACGGAACCAGGTCTCAACAACTGTTATGGAGGAAGGTCTCGAAACAACGTACATCGTCAGCACCCGGGGCACGCCCGAACTGGGGAGAGTCCAAGTTGATAGAGTCTTGGTGCGAACCGAGGATCGTGACGGGACCGGGGGAGGTACCATCGATCCTGGCGACCACGGAAAACTGAAGCCAAGGGTGTGTGAACTTTTTGACCGTGATTCCCGACTTTCCGGACTCCGAGGTGATATTGTTGAGTTTATCGAAGATCCACTGGGCGGAGTCTCGACCGGTGCTTGAGTTGTAATAGCGGTTATTGAATTTAGTCAGGTTTTTCAGGTACGACTCCATGTTGGACGTGGAGAGGGTGGCGATCAAGGCGTTGACATCCTCTTGGTGGGACGGAGTCGGGACTAAAGATTGCGGGGCATGAGACATGGTCAATTCCACTCCTACACGCGGACACAACTCACAAGTGGCCGTGGTGGAAACCTTGTCCGATGGGGCAGGGTTGGACTGTATACCAGCCCACGTCCTAGTAACATCCATAAAGTTGACGCCAGACTTCTTGAGCTCCCACTTCTCATCCTCAGTTTTCCAGACGGGATCGACATCGGGTCCGAGGCGGAGAAGGGAGAGACCTTGCGCAGACTTGTCATCGATCTCTTGAGAGCCAATGGGGAAGGCGCCGACGAGAGAGGAAGTGGCCAACAAGACAGCAGCGATGAAAGAGGAGGCGAACTTCATGACGGAGGACGGGGCGCTGAAGTGCTGAGGACAGTGGGCGACAACAGAGGAAAGTCGGGGAACAGGAGCGACGCGCACTCTGCTTTATATCGAGTTCGGGGTGGAGTAGAAAACATTGACGGATTTCCAGAAGCAGATGCTTCCCTGTCGGTAACGTGGCGGCGACGCAGGACAGGGCGCCTTCACTGCCATATCCAGTTCCCAACCCGTACAGAAGGCAGCGCTGAAAGTAACCGGGTTCCCATGGGC
>Ga0307511_10001591_pt1 | contig 24086 bp, 18 predicted proteins | sample 13_EM_MG_FD_200266 | JGI IMG/M metagenome (GOLD analysis project Ga0307511, IMG submission 200266) | Populus trichocarpa ectomycorrhiza microbial communities from riparian zone in the Pacific Northwest, United States - 13_EM | ecosystem: Host-associated > Plants > Roots > Unclassified | place... | reverse complement strand
ACCGGTTGATTGTGTATGCTGATGCCAGCATGTATTGGAAAATTGAAATAAAAAATAGGAATGAAACAGTAAATAGGAAATGAAACAGTTAATAGGAAATAACAAACGGGGCACCGTTTGATTGTGTATACTGATGCCCCATGTATTGACAAAAATAAAAAAGAAAGAGCAAATGAAACAGTAAATAGGAAATAACAAACGGGGCACCGTTTGATTGTGTATACTGATGCCCCATGTATTGACATAAGGAAATAAAAAATAGGAAATAAAACAGTAAATAGGAAATAACAAACAGGACACCAGTTGATTGTGTATACTGATGCCTCACGCGTTGACAGAAAGGAAATAAAAAGGGGAAATGAAACAATAAATCTGAAATAACAGGAAGAAGATACAACGAACCCAGATCACCTTTTGGCAGGAACAACCGCAGACATTGTGTATACTGATGCCTGCGGCTGGTCAAGGGAAGCGAGGTGAGTATTCGAATTTGCATAACGTTGGTGGTTGCTTCTGTTTGGCTTGTCGAAGGAAAGGTTATGAAGATTGGGATTTTTGGTCGTACTCCAGAAACCCGACCATATACCTAGTGAGAGGTGTTAGACAACGAACAATCAAGACAGGTGAGAGAGGTGGGAGAAGAACCATACTTACATGAGGTAAAGTATAGATCGGGTCCTCCTCCTTCTTATTTTTGCCCGGCATTTTTGTCGTTGGTACGTTGAGGGTAGTTCCAACGAACGCATTGTGTTTGTAGTAGGGTAAGTGGTTTGCCTGAGCTGATACTTAACTACTTTCAAGGAATTCTTAATAGTAATTTTCGCTTTTGCTCCGAGCACCGCATTCTCCTCTTCTTTTCCTCTGTATCCCAGTAGTAGTGTTGAAGTATGCCTTTTCCATTGTGCCAGTGCATGTTCGTTTCTAATCTAGATATTAGCGCTGATTGAAGAGACTTCTTTGGCTTGGAGTCTTCTTCCTCCCTCCCCCACCCCACATGCATCAGCCGCTCTTCCATGAGCGCTCCTCCAGTCCCTTGTGTTCTGGACCTTGGTAGGCCACCAGCAGGATAAGCTGCTTCGCCCAAGGCTCTCGAAAGGAGCCCTGGGCTTGATTTTGCTGGCATGATAATAGTGAGGAAAGAATTTCCTCATGAGCTATCTGCATAGACTACAAATTGCAGTTTCTGCAGAGAAAATATTAGCAGACTCCTTAAAAATATAGGAAATAGAAAGCTGACGGCTTACGAATGGAGGACCAGTCAATGTATTTCGGTTCCAACAGGGACTGTTCTCCCTTTTTGGTCCGCCAACCGGCAACTGCATTGTTCGTAAACTCCCCCACTTCATCCCTTTTGTCCAGCGAAATGTTGGGTGGATCAATTTCATCCTGAGATACCGTAATAAACTCATCAGCTCGCCTGTAGCTTATCCTGATACCTCAGGAATAGCTCAAAAATGTCCTAGGGGAGCAATCGATCGACCTATGAATCACAAATAAACATATTAACTTCGGATGAACCAGGAAACTAGGGCAAGGCAGAAGATGATACATACCTTTCGATCTATCGGACTTCCGTTGACAAAGGGGCTCGAGACAAGAACCCCTTTACTCTTGTTACCGAAGTTTCATCTTGAAAAGGATTTGAAGACCGCTCATAGAGCTCTCTTAGGTTGATCCTGTCTGGTGTCCAGCTTCTTTAACTGTAAGCGAGGACAACAATTGTTCCCAGCAAGTAATGAGTGATATCTATCTCTGAAATACGGGATGGTACGCCAACACAGCTTGGATTCTCTCTCGGTTGATTCTCTTTGGGTCGATCTCGCATTCAAGTTACCGAAGGTATGTACTGTCTCGAATCATGCTGACCTTTCCGCTAGGCCCGTCTGCGTCAAAAGTTTTTATGTTTAGTTCAGTATTGATAGGAATGTTTCCAGTTAAGTAACGAGGAGGAAGCATAGCGAATCATTCCTCCTCTTTCTCCTTCTTAGTATTTATCTTTTCTTATTCCTAAAAATCCCCAGATGGGGCCAGTACTTGCCTTTGATGGGAAGAATTTGAAAAGGCAGTGAGATGCATACCTCTTTTTATATGTAGCTAATACACCACCCTTTTCCCGGAGGCTGGTCTCACTGTCCTCCTCCTTCTGCCCCTTCTGCTCTTCTTCTACTTTCCTTCTCCTCCCATTTCTGTTCGCTCTCCATTCCCCCCCCCCTCCCTTTTTTTACTCTATAAAATCTTGAAATGAAAGTAAGTAATTGACTTTGACGAAAGCAACTTGACAAGCGGGCTTGAGTTACACACCTTTTGTAATCTATAAAATTAGCCTTTTTCTTCCTAGGGACATTCGATCTTCTTCCTTTTCTAGCTATTTATTTATATACCTGTTTATTCTTTTTCATACTTCTTTTGCCTTTCTCTACTTCCGTGAATCTTCAAATCCTTGATGCAGGGTTAGTGACTGACGTCGATGAGAAGAGCTTTTGGGCAGGGAATTACTTACCACCTTCGATTTCCTCCCTAAACCTATTCACTGCACCTGAGAAGGTAGATTGATTCCATTACTCCGAGCATGTTCCAACAAAAACTAACTTCGGAACCATCTCCCACAGCTTCATCCAGTCTTCTAGAATAACTTTTTCCGAAGCAGTAATATAGGTGTGGCTGCTATTATGATACTTAGTGCAGAGCTCCAAGACTTCAATACAGATTCCAGAAAGGTTTTAAATAGGATTTGCCACGTTCACCGATTGTCACGCTTGCGTAGCCCCAACAATGGTGAAGTGGGCTCCTCATAGATGAAGCTCCCTTGTCCTGTCCACCAACGACCCTATAAAATTGTTAATTTGGTTAATCATTGATAAAAAAACAAGGCTGCTCACCGGTAATGAGGCAGTTTTCATCCTGCACAAATAGAGGAAACTATAATGAGTGAAGTAGGAAGTTAGCAACGTTATTAAGAACAAGAATTCCAGGAAGAGACTTAATAACTTACAGGAGAATCTAAGCCCCTTCCCTTTCCCCCAAGAGGAACTAGCTAAGTTGAGTAAACTACTTGGCTCCCTAACTAGCGTTCTCAGCGCTGACATCGGCTGGATATGGTACATGGTTCTTGTACGATGAACTCCCCATTTTTTGGAGGATTGAGTCAGATTTTGTATCGCTTTTGAGAAGCCCAAGGAGGCAGATAAGCAAGTACCTTGTCACCAGGCATCAGGCTTAGTCCATTACCCTCAGTGAGTACTTGGTGTCCCAGAGTTCGTTCGACGCAACTCTACCTTGGCAGACTGTGTATAATGTTATTAACGTAGTTGGACAGCACAAACAAATCAAGTGAGTGGGGAAGAAAGAGCAGAAGAACTAACATATCTCGCATGGTCGTATGGAGTTTCGGTGAGTAGAATAAGGCAGTGATTGGTACCACCTTACCTTCCTGTGATAAAGTGGGTGGACAGTAGCCTTCATCCGAGTCTGATGACTCTGGGCAGAAGTTCTTTGGCAATAAGTTGAATTACTATCGTCATAACATTAATCAGTCTTAGCTTCTAAGTTCAAAGGGAGGGGAGATAGGTTTTGACATGAGGAATAAGTAGCTAACAGGGGCAAGAAGGAAATAAGAAGTTAGAAAGTGGAAACTTACATACCCTCTGCAATATCTTTACATAGCAGCAGCCGGGGAGAATGACTCCGCAGGGTACTGCACGGTTTTAATAGATAGGACGAAAGGTAGTACCAGAGACAGTTCAGTGTCAGTATCTTTCTCGAAATGTTCATCGATTGCACGTTAGTGAGTTTGGAGAAAGAGTTTAGAATGGGGTAAGACTTTGAAACGGGTTTGAAAGAGGAGGTGTCTAATGAGAGGTTTAGAAATAACTGGAGAAGTATTACTCGTTGAAAATGTTTGATACTCGGTTTTGGTGGGATGTGTGATGGAGATGGGATAATATGGGTGGGTGGGAGGGAGAGATGGAAGAAAAGGAGGAAGAAAAGGAGGAAGAAAAGGAGGAAGACAGGAGGGTAGAGGGCGAGGGAAAAGTGGGCTAAGGAAAGCCCTTGGAAATAAACAGTCACAATGGCCGGGCCCGGCGTAATCTCAATGGCTAGAGGGACTTGAAGACGACATTATCAGGTTTCCGGCATGTTCTGTTGGTGGGCCGAGATAGGTGATAGGATGTCCTGCTCGGCGGTGACCAAGAATTGGGGCAGGTGTAGGCTAGGGGAGGGGCGCAACAAAGGGGTTTTGGGGAAGGGATTATGCGTAGGGAAGGGTAATTGGAATGGGCAAGAGAGGTTGGAGAAGTTGGAGAGGTATCTATGTTATGGACCCGGGGTGGATTAAGGATTTCTATCGCGGGTGGGCTAACTATTGAGCCCTCTAGAGCACTTTGAGGCTCACGCTGTGGACATCACGGAAGGTGGGCATTCGAAGATACGCACATTGGCAAGGACGAAGATACACTGAAGGCTCAGTGTAAAAGAATAGGTGTGGTGAAGCATCCGGAATCACTAGCCTGAAGGCTGGATCTCGATACCTACGTTTACAGAAATAGCAAGACGAAGGTTTGTTAACGTCCGAAAAACAAACTTACTTACGGCAACCAAACCCCAAGAAGGGAGCTCACTGCTAACTTTGTAACTCTCTGAAGTTCTGCTATAGCTTATACCCGGGCGAGGGGCTGCATACCCCATGACCAGCGAGGTGACTCTCGATGGTACGAACACTAGAAGTTTCCCAGAGATATCTACGCTGTAAGCGAGTCTGGATGGGTCTCCCAGAGCACGTTTTTTCCTGTCTAGACATCCTCTACCATTGATCAGGTGCCACGGGTAATAACTATGGTTGCTGGCAGTACCTCCCTGAGGACGAGGAACGTACGTAAGATATCTGTGTTTTAGAGATGAGAAAGAAGATGGGCCTCCATAACATTGTTCAGAGCGTTGAGTGAGACTGGCATCTCCGGGTCATCGACTGAGGCGACGTCTTTATTTCGGCTCTCGTGGTATCTCGATAGTCATGCGGAATTTCAATGTGAGTCACTACAGAGTCCGAGGAAATTTTAATGGGTTTGGCTAACGAATAGTCTCCAAAGTAGTTAGGTACCTAGTCTCCATCCGAGTTTTGGGGACTGTGTATCAAACTATGGTCGAGAATACCTGTCGGGGCTTTATTGAAAGGGACAGGTTAAACTTGTAAAAGATTTTACAAATTTGTCTTTTGAAGTGTCCCCTCGTCCTTCCCTCCCCAACTGGATACGTCAAAAATATACTACAAAACGCTGTTCATAAAGTCAGGTTCCTACAAAAAGGGTTTTTGGAATAAGTGGAAAAGTGTAAAGACTTACTACGGCGATAGATGGCTCCTCAAGAAGACTGATTGTGATCACAAGGACCCCCAGTACTAGGCGTATCAAGATTACATTGGACTCTTGGAACACCTTAAGGTGTCGTATGACCCAGTGGCCGTAGTATTTAATTACAGGAATGGCAAAAGGAGCTATAGGCAATACTGCAAGGTAGTAAGTCACAGAAATATAGTGAGTGGATAGTTAGTATTTGCACATACACCGTTCCGCACTAGCCGCCTCGGTTTGTATTAGGAGCAAGAAATAATTAATTTTGCTTGAGGAGGCAGCTCATTCAAGTTTTCAGGGCATTCGAGTTATGTTCAATTTTTGAGATTTGGCAAGGCTTTCCTGAGAATTGATGGAAATTGGAGACTCTAAATGCTTCGAACATAGCTACATATGCAGGGCAAGAAAGAAACAACTAGTATGGTACCATAACCACGAAACCACCAGTATTCTCGCCCAAGCTACAAAACACTCGGGCAAGTGTAGAGGGATATAGAAGGCGTTTCAGATCATCTTACGGATTTTGATACGATGACTTTGGCGTAGGCCCATCCCCAAGCAGCTAATAGCGCAAGAATCGAATGTGAGACATATTTTCTTGTTTATTTCGCTGAAAAACAGTTTTACGATGTTCTGTGTGGCATCTATTTCTTGCTTCATATTCGTTGAGTAAGGCTAATTTCCATACATAGCCTTGGACAGTACGCAATAAGCATGAAAGGATTGGACCCCATATGTCGAGAGAATTACCAGGCACACATGCATTAATACATAAATTCTATTGTGCCCTTGTAAACACATCTTTGGCTTGTCTTACCATGGGGCACTTGATCTCTACCCTCGCTCTTGCTGCGGCAGGTAAATCGGTACCTACACCAACGAGCATGGAATTCCCAACCAACTTGGCATTTTCCTTACATAGTAGGGATAGGTCAACTGTCAATCCCAAAGGAAGGAAAGGCGACTTTACATAGGTTTTCCATATCCCTTACGACGGACACCTTCATATTTTGAGGCTGAGTTTGACGTGAAAAACAGCATCAAAAGGCGAACCTCAAAGTTAACTTCTGGCAGCGCCTCTCACCCTAGCGAATTCTCGAGATAATACGGTAGACCCCCTGTCTTGGCTGATTTGTAGTGGAGGCAATTCGCCGTTGAAGCCGGTACAAAAAGATCAATCCATCTCCGGGCTCAGTATTCCAGTTATTTGAGCGTTATCTTCCCAGAAATTTCGCCCAGCCTCGATTGATCGTTTCCGCTGGTATGAGCGCTGGCTCACACTCTCCAGCCAGGTAGAATCACTTGGTATCAGCACATAATTTACCATATCAAAATAATAACCGTTATCCTAGCAGGCATACTGGTTCGCTGCATCGAATTATTGGGAAACCTGAGCTAGGTATCTACTAGGAAAAGAGGCGATTAGCTTCGGACTTGGTGTTGGGGGCATTACATTTTGACCGGCTCAGGAATCACCTGGAGAGTTTATGGTGCAAAAAATGGCGCCCCAGTGGATTTCAAACAGCTCTCAGAGGAACTACATCATGTTTTGAGAGAGATTGAGGAGTATTCACAAGACACATCTTCCCTAGGGAGCTCGAAGTTTGAAAGCAGGGATACCAATGCCTTCTGCAAGAGCTTGAAGATGTCCTAAAGGCTTCAGTACAAATGGTAAGATGTGGAGCTGGTCAAGTAGATCCAAGTAGATCTCCAGGGTTGAGGGAAGCGCTGCCCCGGAACATAACAGTTTTCACGGTCTGGAGGCAACCAGTGAACAAGTGAGTCTACTTCGGTCCGAGGAAGGGTGCCAATACGGCGTATTCAGACTAGGATTATATACACGATTTCCTCCAACGCTGCATAATCTAACCCTACCCCGAGATAGGGTAATTTTATAGATAATGGATAAAGGTGAGAGGGCTCAAAGCCCTCTACATCCTGATCCCAATTGCTTGTTTATGAAATGCAGGCCCGGAGAGCATCTGTTGGAAGAAATTGTCCTACTGAAAGAAAAACTATACCTTTCCGCTGTTGTTTCAATAGCAAACAGTACGGGACCTTATACGCACTAATGGGTGATCGCAGGCGACAGATTGCACGAATCGAAAGCTCTCAATCAGGCAACAAGCTCGGCTGGGACCCCAAGTAGGGCGCACTTTAGCAGCTTTGAACCGGCAATTATCGACAGCGTCACTAAACGGCTCTGTAATTTCTGTGGCGACGACCGGGAAAGAGGATGGTTGGAGGAGTTTCTTCAAAGGGCTGAAATATAATCGCATCAAACTCAGAGCCCTGACAGAGGAGCATCGCGATTGCCTCACTAATGTAACGTCGGCTGCGAGTTGATTGTCGAGCCGTCCATGCGCATCGATCAATCTGTGACTACCACAATGCTGTGGGACGTGAGCCAGGTTTCTAGTGAGCACTATTCAAAGGCAGACTTTCACTAGCAAGACTTTTATATTTGCATCAGGCTAACCACATCTTAATTACTAAAACAAGCACAACGCGAGTAGCAAGCCGACAATACAAGCAAAGTAACCAGAAAACTTAGACGAAATTGACCATGACCGAAAGATACAGGATTATCAAAATGGCCTTGCACATTCTGCGGGGCTAAATTTTATAGAGATCGGTAAGCTGCTCATAGCTATGCAATTCTGATACATTTGCATGGAATTCTAGAGTAATACTAACGCCCGACAAGCTACTCACCTAGGGATGCGAGCGGACACTTCGCTCGAAACTTCAATTCGCAATGAAGATTCCGAATACGTCGGACAGCCGACTCACTGATACGAGGGAGAGGGATTCCCTGCTCTCGGGCTACGTATGTAGAAGGTTTATATGCATATCAAAATGGTCCCAGATATATCTCTAATAAGTTAACTCCCATTCCATCGTGTTCTTGATTCAAGGGAATATAGTTTATCTCTATATATCACACGCAGAGAGGTGGTCACTGTGGTTTTCAGCTGTTGTTTGCCACATGAACCCCTGGAATCAATTCTTGTTTTAGTCCGCATTGCGTGTCGCATAGCGCCACTATTACTGTGTTCCTCTTTTATTAGTGTATTGGTTCGCTTACATACTTGTCGGCTCATCATGTATTCAACTGCACCTATTTCCACTATTACTAGAAGAATCAAGGACGTTTCCATATTACTATTCTCCACGTAGTAGACGCAAGTCTTCCACGATGTCTCTCTCTCTGCTCATTCCCAAAATATCGTTGCACACGTTTCGATAGTCACCAAGTGGCGGGCAATATGCCAAGAACCTAAAGGCATTTTAGAGGCATTGGATAGAGTCCTAGAAGAGTATAAGGCAATAATGTTAAGACGGAGTATAGCTCCTCATAACTTAGAACCGAGCAAGAGCGATGCAAGGTACTTGGGGATCTCCTTTTAAACCTTGAACTAGTTTGTCTTATTGCAAGAGTTGTTTATGGAGCCCCCATTCACGTTACCCACTAACGCGGCTCGCACTACCTACATTCTAGTGTGATACCCCTGAAGGTTGACATAATGGCTTTCATCTTACACCATTCAGCAAAGAACTACGGCATCCCTTCCGGAGATTCCAAATCAAGTTCGGTCTCTGGTCTTGGAAATAGTAACACGCAGCTTTTGAAGGAGCAGGTTAGAGCCATATGCATCAGTGCCCGACTTCGAAAACTTGGACTACATTACCACTGCAACGGAGAGCCATCAAAGCAAAAGCACTGTGTCAAAGGCTTTCAGGTTGATTGGGAGGCTATCTTTTCTTTTTTAAAACTAATACTCGGGTTCGGTCCAATATTGGCCATCACGGACAGCCGGAAATCCGGCTGGATTCAATCAGCAGATTAGGAGACTATGGATACGTCCTCACCGAGATTGAGAAATGAGCAGATAAAGGAAACAACAATGGTTATTTGCGCTAAATGAGAATTTCTTATACCTGGAGATAGTGGGCTAGAATTTAGTTGGGTTAGTTATAGGTACCCTCGACAAGAGGCTGTGCAGCCAGAATATACCATTACTTGCATACTACCTCCAGAGTCAACCCCGAGACTCAAAGCCATTGTGATACATGCTATCGGTTCTATTCGGAAATTACCCTGAACTACAACCCGTCAGAACCTAGAGCCATTGACCAACAATCTCTTTCGGTAGGATTTCGATAAAGCTATCTCAATCGGTCGAATCACCCTCCAAGACCCTATTTTGGCTTCATAGTATATGCATAGTTGCTCATATTCTCGTCCCTGGGCTTCTTTTTCCTTTTTCCAAAAAAATATGTGTATACATCCGTAAGGGAAGTATGCCGGAATTCAGGGTGCATTCAATGCTTGGCCAGTAAATCTGCCGCCCCATGTACAACATATAAATTGGTAAGTTCTGAACAAAGAGAATTCGTTAATATCCCGACCCTCGAGTTTCCGGTACAAATAATAGAAATAGGCTTCCACTAGGTTCCTCTTCCCCTTCATCTTTCCTCCTCCCGTCCCCAGTCTAGCCGTTTCTTGGAATATATAATCAAGCTAGTTCGTGCGAACGTTTAGAATGTGAGGTGAGTGTAGTAGTGTGGTTACTTCTCGTCATGGACTATATAGCTTAAACATGAGTACCAATTTTTTTAAAAAAAAAGACCCATGGGCGGCGGGTCCGAAAAAAAAAATTACCTTGAACTGTGTTCCTATCCATTTCACATGCGACCATAAATCTTTTTTTTTCACAGGCGCCTAAATAGGCATGAAACTAAACCCTCCTTGGCTGCTGATTAGTAAAATACACCCTACTCTATTGTGGGGAATTAATTCGCGCTAAATATTGGCTGACATCAAAAAAGAAATCCGCCTCTGCCGACACACAAGGAATGTACAGTGTGTTTCAGCAATGTTCGGTACAATACGTAGCTTGCCCTGTACTAAGATATCCAGCGGTACTGGTTCAGTCATTTCGCATAACCAGGCTGGTACTAACAAATGAAACTAACCATTTTGAGATCCGGGAGTGGTAGTAGCCTGACTGATAAGTGCCTTGTATAACCCTGAGTCTTCCAAAAGTATTCAGTTACTATTCTCCAACTACTTCCAAATCGCCAAGCTAAGCACTTGGACAGGAACTTGCTGTTACCCTGAATTCTCTTTCGCCCTGAATTTTATATTACCCTGAATTTCATATTATCCTGAATTCTATATTACCCTGAATTTTATATTACCCTGAATTTTATATTACCCTGAATTTTATATTACCCTGAATTTTATATTACCCTGAATTTTATATTACCAGACCTAACGGTAAGTTATAGTCTCGGGACTGTTCTGATACAGACCTGAAGCCACCAAAGGAAGCAACACACATTGGCAGCCTTGGTATAGCGACTAAGTCATTCAGAATTTTGACATTCTGTAAAATGAAAATTTGTATGCAGATTAATACAGGTTTTGGTGAGGTTTAGGGAAGTGATTATTGCTTTTATTTAATCCTCTTTCTTTTGATTATATCCACACATGTATCTTGGTAGGAAAGACAGTTCTCGCAATCGAGGATAACTCAAGAAGAAGAGAGTGTTGCGAAGTATTAGAGGTTATCATGGCTATCATCTTCATCAGTACTACTTAGTAGCTTTCAAAAGTTTGTTAATATTCTAAAGGGTGACCAATTTTGCTCATACATTTCCCTACCAACACCTTTCCCGCCTCCAGTCTCTCTCTCTCCCTCTCTCCCTCCTAAGTTTAACCTATAGACTATTTATCAAATACTATTGCATTACTTCATCATGGATATAGAATAATTGAAGATATCAATACCATACAGGGAACACTCTTTTCATGTAAGTATCATAAAGTATCTTCACCATGACCATTTCAGGTGCTGGTATATATCAAAACGTGTGCAACGATATTTTGGAAACGAGTAGAGAGAGAGACATGGTGGAAGACTTACGTCTACTACGTGGAGAATAGTAATATGGAAATGTCCTTGGTGCTTCTAGTAATAGTGGAAATAGGTGCAGTTAAATATATGATGAGCCGGCAAGTATGTAAGCGAATTTATACACTAATAAGAGAGGAATACAGTAATAGTGGCGCTGTGCGACATGCAATGCGGGCTAAATCAAGAATTGATTCCAGGGGTTCATGTGGTAAGCATTCAGCTGAAAACCACATATTACGACAGTATATAGATACTGTATATCATCCCTTTCTTCCATTTGACTGTTTCGCCATATAATAAAGCCGATGAACCCCCTCTAATATCTTTTTTTTTTTTTAGTCGCCAAGCCAGTTTCTCGCCCTGGCAAAACCCAAGTCCTATTTTGTAACTTTTACTATAGATACAGACGTCCGTAGTCTAGGTACTTTATTCTCTGGCTTTGACGCAGCAAATGAAAGCTTGCTAAAGATGAATTATCCTGCGAGGTTGAATAAAATTAGGTAGGTTTGCAGAGTTAGTTGGAGGTGCAGGATCAATGGCTGGTTGAGCGCCGGAAGTTCACAGCATATAATATTAGGGTCTAAATTATGCTCGGAACTGGATTTCGAATGTGCAAATGGGGTACTAAGTATCTATTGCCCATATTAACGAACTGTACAATGTGCATATCGGATAAAGCACGGTCGCTGCACAAAGGGGGCTATCTGTCTGCACAGCAATAGCTAGAGCAGATAGGTAGTTCTTAGATCAGACTAATTGGCACAACCAATATCACCAGTTTTCCATCATCACCTTCACCATCGCAATTACCAGTAAATCATTATATATAAAGGGTCTTGCAACGACAGATCCATCGTAAATGTTAGTGTTGTATATTGCAACTTTCTATGCCGATCACGCAGTTCTGTATAGTTGACAAGATTATAAGGTGCAAGCTTGGCATCTACTACTAATTCTATAACATTACACATAAAGCCAACGAAACAAACGTGGTAATGCTCCTGATTATCTAGTTTCTTTAATAAGATCTTATTTAGCACGATATCCCACATCCCGATTGAGCATTGTGAATGAGATTGGTAGAAATTTGTGGCTCCCATTCATTGAAGTCGAGAAACACAAGAGGAGAATAAGGTATTATATTAGTTTCTAAACAGAAGGTAGACTTCTTAAAAATAACATCATATGCCAATTTGGGTACCGGAAATTGTGTCTTCCATGGTGCCCGCCGTCCTGCTTGCACTATAGGAATTCATTAGTGCAAAGCTTTCCGGGGTGTTGGGCAGAATTAGGAATAGATCATTGAGTAATAGTCGGAACGAAATCATCAGACAAACCACAAGCCCTGGAACCGCTAGCCACACTGGATGGACATTATACTTTGTTGCCCCCACCGCTGCTTCAAGTTGCCTTGCGAGATTTCCACACACATATGTTGTTGTATTAACTAGACCATGTTTTTCCAGTCGTCCTTACCCGGTGGTAGTCTGGGACTAGAGTAATTGGGTAGGAATGTGACCTAGTGCTATTTAGCGTGTGAAAACCCGGTTCTCTCTCTCCGGACGTTGCATGCAAGAAACTGAAGGATGTTTCACAGCATTTGGTAGATATATAAATATGCACACCCCTTTTCTAAGCACATCAATAGTACATCAATAGTGGACGCTTACCTCAGGGTCTTATGCCTATGCCGGTGAAATAAGAATCAGGGAGTTATGTATACCCCTGAAGTCGGCCCCAGTGACGAGGCGGGGCTGCTGTTTGGGCTCCCGCTTTGGACTGAACCTTTGGTGGGCCCAACAAGGCAAGGAAGGGGGATGATCTGCTCGACACCGCCGAGGTCCGGTATCAGTACCGTGTGGTGGCATAAACTGAAGCCAAACAACAACAACCATATCAGTCCCGAGATGAAATACCATTGTTTTCGTCTTTCGTCTTCCCGGTCTTCCGTGCCTTTCCAATTTGTTTGATGAGTTCCCTGACCTCCACCACCGTGTACCCTGTACTATCCTCCCCCGCAGTTCGCAACCCATCCTCCCGTTACTCCCACACCACCCCATAACCTCGCCTTCCATTCCGCCACCCTCAGACCCCAATGGGGACCGAAATCGCCACTGCCTCCGTGACCAAGGAAGGTTCTAACCACCGTGGGAGTCAGACCTAGCGCATTCGTCAGCCATGACTTAGACTTGGGTTGGTGGGCGGCATTGCTACCCTCGGTCCCAATTGCCACCCCCTTCGCCGGTGCCCGAAAAATATAGTAAAAGGTACCCCTCCCTCGCCATTGTGGTTTTTCTGGAACCCGAAGCACCATAAAGCACGACACAATCACTCCAACTGAATTTGGTGCATTGGGAGTGGACACGGTGAACTGGCCATTTCGGGGTTTATAGTCACTGGGGGGAAACCCGATCGAAGGCATGGGTGGTGGGTGTATGTGGTGGGTGTATGTGGTGTGGGGGGGACCGACAATGGTAGTCGTAGTTGTTGGGAGGCGGAAGAATGGGGCTCGGGAATGTCATGGTTGGGGTAGGTTCGAATAGTAAACACCCAGGTAAGGTTAAGGGTTCCGATTGCATGTGCGGTAGGGGCTTACCTGCTGGTGAAGGTGGTGGACGTCGTGCGCGTGAGTTCTAGGCGGTATAGGCACTGGGATACACGTATGTTGGCAATGGAGTTACTTATCACGTGACAATGCCTACCTAGGCTTGGCGGTGTGTTGACTAAGCATTTCGACCGAGCGTATTCCGTACACGAAGATGTAGAATACACCGCCCCGAGTTTTCGTGAAACACCCGGATTCGGTGAGAGGGATTCCCGATAGAGCAAAAGTAACCAAATTCTATAATTTCCGCAACTTTCAATTGGAATTCGAGCAGGGTCAATATTACAACTGATGCACGAGCTAGCGATGCGGGATTAGAGAGTGTGGAAAGGTAGCAGACAATCCTCAGAACATTGACTATCACTGTGCAAAGCCTATTCCACAGCAAACCGAGGTTGCTGCAGAAATGGAGTTGAGTTCCGATTGGTGGGGTGATCGAGGTATGTCTACAGCTTGATAATTCTCTATGTGGAATGTCAAGTGGGTTTGAATATACTTAAGGTCATTTATGGGAGCTAACGACATCCAGGATTAGCACTAGGTGGAAAGCGACCTGCCTCCCAGTCCATATTCTTGCGAAATCACAGCTGTCTAGTATGCCAGGTATACTAGAGGGTATCCGCTACTATTATTACTCCCACCAGCTCTACTTAGTGACCCTAGCGAGGACGAGGCCGAGAAAGTTGTATTGGAGGCATTGAAGACAATAGTGTACTTTGAGCTTATATCCAGTCCTCATAGGGCCGATTAGAAAGGAATGGGTTACCTGAACTCCTGCTTGTCGAAACCTAAAGCACGATCCCAAAGCTGGGGTCTAAATATGTTCCAAGTAATGTGGCAAACCATATATTACTTATAATAGCTAGCTTTTTTCCAGAAACAAGGCTCTGTCCGGTAGTTCGGGTTACATAGTGCCAGATCATTTGATGTTTTTACAACCGGAGCTACACCCACTCAAGTCATCTACCAAGTTGCTGCTGGAAATTACCCTGAAGTGTCAAATATCTTGATGTTGGAACAAGCGCATGCACTACAGGGTTGACCGAACGTTTGGTGGGACGAATTGTTGCTACCCTTATATACAGTACAGTATGTACAAGGACCAATAATGGTATTGTGTTTCCACAATTGAGGCTCAACTGACCCAATGGCTGCTGCCTGGGATCGATCGATTCTCGGTCTAACTATTTAGTGGAGCTTGTGCGCTGTCAACGCTGGGGATTGAGCAGTTCCCCTCTTCATTCAATTCACCGCTCTGTATTCAATCCACCCCCTCTATATTCAATTCAGAACTCACACCAACAATATTTCTCCGGTCAGTTTAAGCGGTAGCGAACAAGGAAAATTTTTCCAAGTTCTATTTAGAAAGGCCGTTACACAGATCTTCTCGATTGCAAGCAAGGTGTGGGCAAAACCCTTCACGTGAGCAGAGCCGTATCTACCTAATCATTGATCATATACTAACCGATGATATATAGGTACGATTTGTCATATACAACGCCAATCGCACGAAACATGAGCTTCGGATACGGGGTCGGCGATTTTCTAGGCATCACTAAACTCGCTTGGAAGGTGTACACGGCATACAAGGACTACAAGGATGCCCCGGAAGGTTTCAGTAATATCTCAGATGAGATCAAATCGCTCCATATCATCGTCGACACAAGGACGAATTCCAGAACACTCTGAATCCGGATGAAGAAGCACAATTAAGGGAAATATTGCAAGGATGTACAAATGTGCTGGAGGATTTAGATCGACTGCGCATCAAGTACATGAGCTTGGGATCAGTACCGGGGTCAAGCTCGCAGGCCATTGACCGCATCAAGTGGAGTCAGGAAAATATTGCCGAGCTGCGAGCAAGGCTTTCTTCGAATACTACGCTTCTCACCTCATTCATTGCAATGTAAACAATCATGATATGGCTTGTATCTCCAAAAGCTAATCTTCGGGTACTACAGTGGTACACATGCCGAGATCAATCGTACACATACCGACGTAGTCGCGGGACACGCCGAGGTAATCTCAGGCCAAGCCGAGTTGCTAAGCTCGATGGAAGAAATGAAAAACCTTGTCCTCAATCGTCTCCACCGCAAAAATTCAACCTTGTCCTTGCGATCGGTAGCTTCATTCGCCCCTAGTATAAATACTAAAGAAGCAATGAAAGAGTTTTGCAAAAATCTTTTCAAAGCTGGGGTCAGAGCAAGCATGATTCGAGATCGAGAAGTTCAAGCCCTCGCCCTTTTCCAAGGCCAAAATACACTGGAAGTGGTCAACCAGGAGGGTCCCCAACCGGCAGGTTCAGTGGTTCATGAAGGGGAGGTATTGGAGGGGAGACAAAAAAGTAAAAGCGGAGGTCCGACTCTAAAAACCAATGCAAAGTCATTTAGAGGGTCAGCCCTAGATATGGCTGCCGCACTGGGACTCAAACAGGGGGTACAGCTTTTATTAGCGAACGGTGCGAATATTGAGGCTATGAGAAGTGACCATGGATCAACACCGCTTAGTACCGCAGCACTTTTCGGGCATGCAGACGTAGTGAGCCTGCTGTTGGAGAAGGGTGCGAATATTGAGGCCACGATAAGCGGCACTGGAGCAACGCCACTCGGTATCGCAGCATATTGTGGACATGCAGACGTGGTGAGGCTGCTGCTGGAGAAGGGAGCGAATATAGAGGCCACGAGAGGCGATACTGGATCAACACCACTTGATATCGCATCCTGGAGAGGGCATGAAGGGGTGGTGAGGCTGCTGCTGGAGAAGGGAGCGAATATTGAGGCTATGAGAAGCTATTATGGAGCAACACCTCTTGATACCGCGGCATATAATGGACATACAGACGTGGTGAGGCTGCTGCTGGAGAAGGGAGCGAATATAGAGGCCACGAGAAGCGATACTGGATCAACACCACTTGATATCGCATCCTGGAGAGGGCATGAAGGGGTGGTGAAGCTGCTGCTGGAGAAGGGAGCGAATATTGAGGCCACCAGAAGCGATACTGGAGCAACACCACTCGATATCGCAGCATATTGTGGACATGCAGACGTGGTAAGGCTGCTGCTAGAGAAGGGAGCGAATATTGAGGCCACAAGGAGCGATGGTGGAGCAACACCGCTGTACTGTGCATCCTGTAGAGGGCATATAGGTGTAGTGAGGCTGCTGTTGGAGAAGGGGGCGAATATTGAGGCTACTAGAACCGATAATGGGAGATCAGTACTTCACGTCGCAGCAGTGTGTCTCCAGACAGATGTCGTGCAGCTGCTATTGGAGAAGGGTGCCAACATACATGCGGTGGCTAAGCAAGCGGAGGCGGCGTTACATTCCGTATTTATCGTCCCCATAATAGATCCTCACCTCAAGGACTCAAAGCAACTCATACCGACGATAACAGTGCTTCTTGCGCACGGGGCAAATGTTCTACAGAAAAACGACAACGGTAAAACCCCGCTCGACCTGGCAGAAGAGGATGCTCATTCCGAGGCCAAAAACTTCTTTCTACGGCATATCCAGGAACACAACCTCCAATCGCCACCATAAAGGGCTTAGGTGGACCACGCTAGGAACAGCAGTAGGTATATACCAGTGTGGCCCCAAATGGTACAATGAGCATGAACCTAATCATATACATGTATCAGGTACCGATCACGGACGAGGCAAAAAAACGGGGCAGTGGTATGAATCATGGGTTATAGCGATGGATTAGTACCCTGGGCATTATTACCCTTTTGTTATACACTAGGGGGACCTGGGAGCATATATTTATGGAGTATAGCCGTTTTCCATTTTAATTTAGCATGAATATACATATTCTCTCAATGCGAACAGCTTGACTTCCAGAAACAGTACTCTCATTCTTACACTATAGCCTCTGCATTCTCTTCACCTTTTGAGCATGAAATCGCTTGAACGATGCCAACGCCAACCATAAACAAGAACCCTGTGCACATGGGCTGCTTCGCACCTTTTTTACATGTATTTACAACATGTAAAAAGGAAAAAGCGAGGATCATGACGAAACAGAGTTTAGATAGATGTGTGGAGGGGGGGGTTGACACGGAATACATAGTCTAAAACCCAATTACCCTGAACTGCCCTACTTATGACTCGACCTAGCAAGCTAGAAAAGCATTGATATCTAATGATATTCATATCACCTCGACGTATTAATTACCCAGCTGCCCTCTGCCGCACAATTCAGACAGAGCTCACTTTATTGTCGTGATAATGAAAGTGTGACAACAAACCAACAGCACCCTCAGGAAATGTGTGTAAAGGTATCGAGTTCGTGGACTGTACGGTGAACACTCCATGGAGTGCCGCCTATGTTCCACAACACAGTCCTTTAATTCGGTTAGGTACAGAAAGTTCGTGAACCGCTTGGCGCTGCGCTGAATAATCTCTGACTCCTGGGAAGTACTGCCTTCACACACAACCCTTCTTCTCCCAATGCATTAATAGTGTACGGTATTGTTCCTACTTCACATGGGTATTCGAGACTTTGGCACTTATACAGACACCCATAGCTCGAGGAGATTATACATATGTGTCGAGAAGCAAAAACTCCTGCCGTTACTTGCTTGCGAGGCAGAGTACAGAAAATACATCACCCCGATTTTTGGTGAAATACCACCCACTATAAGAGGGATTCCCGATACAAAGTAACCAAATTCTATGACCTCGGCATCTTTCAATGGGATTACGAATTGCAGGCTCGATATTACGGGAATATTATCTTGCCTCTGACCGATTTGTGCGGCATCATTACAATCCAAAATCGTCAGTTGCAGTGCTAGACCAAGTCAGACAGTAGATGAAAGCCACCGCTAACAAGCATTGTCATGCCACAATTGCTGGCCTACAGAGGGGATTGGGGCACGCAAGCGATGCAGGATTAGGCAATGGCATAGGGAGCTGGGGAGAGAGTGGAGAGCAGACGATTCTTAGAGTATTAATCATCAGTGTAAAAGGCAGCACACCGGAATTGCTACACGGATAGGGCAGAGTTCCATTTGTCTGAAACTTCTTTATCATGATGATTCTCCGTACGGAATGAATACGGTATCTAGTAGGTTTGAATATACTTGAGCTATTTATGGGAGCTCGAGGCTAACTACATCTAGGATTAGTACCAGGTGGACAGTGCTCACCACGCCATGCCCTCCAGGCCATGCTCTTGCGAAATCACAGCTACGTGGCATGCCTGGTATACTGGCGGGTATCCGCTGCTATTGCTCCCACCACCTCCTCTTAGTGACCAGGCCGAGAAGTTTTTTGTATTGGAGACATTGAAAAAGCTATGCTGACAATGATGTACATAAGCTTATATTACAACTCCGGCTCCGCCAATATAAGTGCCACTGCAGCCACGGCCCAACGTAAAGACCCGTCCTCATAGGGCTTATAAGTGGCATCCTGTTTAAACGTCATCTAAGTAAAGAAATGGCAGCTTGGAAGACGTTGAATAAACACCGGATGCAGAAATCAGGAGGGATTGTATCGGCGAAGATTCGTTATTCAAGCATAGCAGGAGTCCCTAGAGATCTGTGGGTTGATATCAGGAAATGGTATGTGATCTATTTGGTAGTATGAAGGTTCTATCTCCGCTAGGCTTAAGCCTGAATATGTATGTACAAATATCTTGAGGGATCAGATATGATCCCCAACCTCGAGTCTGTTCCGCTAAACCCTACAACATGTACGCTGGGGAAAATACAAAAAACCTTTCGCGGGTGTGGTGTGAGGAAAAGATTGCCTGAAATATATGCTCGATTAGACAGGAGTGAGCTACTTGAACTACTGCGTGTCGAAACAAAAAGAAGGATCTCAAGCTGGGGTCTAAATGTGTTTCAGGTAATCTAGCGACCACATATTACTTATAATTGCTAGAGCTTCCCAGAAAACAAGATAACCTGGGTTAGATACCGCTGAAAAATCCGATAACGCTTAGGTGAGTTGACGCTGGAAATTACCCTGAACTATCAAATAGCGACCGTTGCTATTGAACAAGCGCATGCCATAAGGTTGCTATTTTTATATACAGTACAGTATGTACAAGGACGAATAATGGCATTGTGTATCTACAAATGAGGCTCAACTGACCCAAAGGCTGCTGCCTAGCGATCGATGTCTCGGTCTGATCGCTCTATTTAGTGGAGCTGGTGCGCTGCCAGCATTGGTGTTTGAGCATTTCGCCTATTCACCCCTCTACAATCAATTGACTGCTCTATATTTAATTCCGAAGTCGCACAAACAATATTTCTCCAGTCAGTTAAAGCATTAGCGAACAAGAGGGAAAAGTCTATCCAACTTCCAGTTTAGAAAAGCCGTTACACAAATCTTCTGGATTGCAAGTGGGGTGTGAGCCGAACCTTTCAGCACACATACGTGAGCAGACATCACATCAACCTGAATATCATCTTACTTACCCATGATATATATAGGTAAAATTCGTCACACACGACGCCAGCCGCGATAGATATGAGCTTCGGATGTGGAGTCGGCGATTTTCTAGCCGTCACTAAACTCGCTTGGAAGGTGTACACCGCGTACAAGGACTACAAGGACGCCCCCATAGGTTTCAGTAATATCTCAGATGAGATTAAATCGCTCCACATCATCGTCGACAGACACAAGGACGAATTCCAGAACAGCATGCTGAATCCGGATGAAACAGCCCAGTTAAGAGAAATATTGCAAGGATGTACAAATGTGCTGGAGGGTTTGGATCGGCTGCGCATCAAGTACATGAGCTTGGGGTCAGCTCCGGGATCAGCTCCGGGATCAAGCTCGCAGGCCGTTGACCGCATCAAGTGGAGCCAGGAAAATATTGCAGAGCTGCGAGCAAGGCTTAACTCGAATACTACGCTTCTTACCTCATTTATTGCAAGGTAAACAATCATGATGGATATGGCCTGTATCTCCAAAAGCTAATTTTTCGGGTTCTACAGTGGTACACATGCCGAGATCAATCGTACACATGCCGCTGTAGTCTCGGGACACGCCGAGGTAGTCTCAGGACAGGCCGGGTTGCTAAGCGAGATGGAGAAAATGAAAAACCTGATCAATGGTCTTCGACGCAAAACCTCAACGTTGTCCTTGCGCTCGATAGCTTCATTCGCCCCCAGTATAAATACCAAAGAAGCAATGAAGCAGCTTTGCAAAAATCTTTACAAAGCTGGGGTCAGAGCAGACATGATTCGAGATCGAGAAATTCAAGCCCTCGCCGCTTTCCAAGACCCAAATACACCTACGGTAGTCGACCATGAGGGCCCCCAAACGGCAGGTTCAGTGGTTCATGAAGGGGGGATATTGGAGGGGAGACAAAAAAGCAAAAGCGGAGGTCCGACTCTAAAAACCAATACAAGGTCATTTAGAGGGTCAGCTCTAGATATGGCTACCGCACTGGGACTCAAACAGGGGGTGCAGCTTTTGTTGGCGAACGGTGCGAATATTGAGGCTACGATCAGCGAGACTGGAGCAACGCCACTTGATACCGCAGCATATTATGGATGTACAGACATGGTGAGGTTGCTCCTGGAGAAGGGAGCGAATATTGAGGCTACGAGAAGCAATACTGGAGAAACACCGCTTGATACCGCATCCTGGAGAGGGCATGTAGGTGTGGTTGGGCTGCTGCTAGAGAAGGGAGCGAATATTGAGGCCAGGAGAAGCGACACTGGAGCAACGCCACTCGATATCGCAGCATATTGTGGACATACAGACGTAGTGAGGCTGCTGTTGGAGAAGGGAGCGAATATTGAGGCTACGAGGAGTGATGATGGAGCAACGCCGCTGTACTGTGCATCCTTCAGTGGGCATGTAGGCGTAGTAAGCCTGCTATTGGACAACGGCGCAAATACCGAGGCCACTAGAACCGATAATGGGAGAGCAGCACTTCATGCCGCAGCATTGTACTTACAGACAGAAGTCGTGCAGTTGCTATTGGAGAAGGGTGCCAACATACATGCGGTGGCTAAGCAAGCGGAGACGGCGTTACATTTCGTATTTATCGTCCCTATAATACACCCTGACGTCAAGGACTCAAAGCAACTCATACCGACGATAGCAGTACTTCTTGCGCACGGGGCCAATATTTTGCAGAAAGAAGGCAACGGTAAAACCCCACTCGACCTGGCAGAAGAGGATGGGCACTCCGAAGCCAAAAGCCTCTTTCTACGGCATATTAAGGAACACAACCTCAAGCCACCACAACAAGAGGCGTAGGTAGTGTGGCTTCAAATGACTCGGTGAACATGAAGCTAAAAATATATACAGGTATGAGGAACGAGGCACCAAAAAAGGGTAGTGGCGGTCGAGGGGACAAGACAGCACGAATACCTATATGTTAGAAGATGGTAATCTTGTATCACGGACTGGGGATCATCTGTTGGGATATGTCTCGACTTTTCATAACAGTTGGAGTTTCATATGTTGGTATGGATCATGCACAATTGGTTATAGCAATGGAATTAGTATTCCGGGCATTACTGTTCTTTACTTAGCGCTAAGGAGACATGGGAGGATATATTTATGGTGCATAACTTTTTTCTCTTTTGATTTAGCATTTTGAATATACATATTCTCTCAGCTGCGAACAGCTTGACTTCCAAAAACAGTGCTCTCATTCTTACACTATAGCCTCTACATTCACTGCACCTCTTGAGCATGAAATCACTTGACGATGACAACGCCAACCATAAACAAGAATTCTGGGCACGAGAGGATCATGACGAAACAGATTTTAGATAGATGTGTGGGGGATTAACACGGAATACATAGTCCAAAAACAAATTACCCTGAACTTCCCTACCCGTGATCACTGTAGGCTCGACCCAGCAAGCTAGAAAAGCATCGATATCTAATGATATTCATATCACCTCAACGTAATTACCTAGCTGCCCTCTGCCGCACAATTCAGACATAGAGCTCACTTTATTGTCGTGATAATGAAAGTGTGACAACAAATCAACAGCACCCTCAGGAAATGTGTGTAAAGGTATCGAGTTCGTGGACTGTACGGTGAACACTCCATGGGTGCCGCCTATGTTCCACAACACAGTTCCTTAATTCGGTTAGGTACAGAGATTTCCTAAACCGCTTGGCGCTGCGCTGAATAACCTCCGACTCCTGGGAAGTACTGCCTTCACACACAACCCTTCTCCACTTAATGCATTAATAGTCTATTGTTCCTACTTCACACAGGAATGAGTTACTTGAACTAGTGCGTGTCGAAACAAAAAGCACGATCTCAAGCTGGGGTCTAAATATGTTTCAGGTAATCTGGCGACCCCATATTACTTATAATTGCTAGAGCTTCCCAGGAAACAAGATAATTTGGGTTACATACCGCTGAAAAATCCGATAACGCTTAGGTGAGTTGATGCTGGAAATTACCCTGAACTATCAAATAGCGACTGTTGATATTGAACAAGCGCATGCAGTATGAGGGTTGGCCAACGTCTGGTGGGACAAATGATTGCTATTTTCATATACAGTACAGTATGTACTAAGACGAATAGTGGCATTGTGTATCTACAAATGAGGCTCAACTGACCCAATGGCTGCTGCCTAGTGTCGGTCGATGTCTCGATGTCTCGGTCTGATCGCTCTATTTAGTGGCACTGGTGATTGAGCATTTCGCCTATTCACTCCTCTGCAATCAATTGACTGCTCTATATGTTCTGACCGATTGGCCAATCGGGCGCTATTTACAGTTCGGTTGACCAAACCACCAATAAGTGCATGCAACCAGACTACAATAAGTAACGCATGCAGCATAAATCTATAGCTGAATCGTTCAACTGAACCACCAATTACTATATACCACATAAAGGGAAAGAAATGAATATGTATGTGTAACAGTAAACATTTGTGCCTACACTACGTTACAGGCAGTAGATATTAAAAGTTCTGGCATCATCTGCGACGCAGATGATATCAAACGGAAAACCCGGCACAGTTTACGTTAATAAGCTCATAGCCAGAGCAGCTATAGCCAGTGGGTGGCAGCATAGTTCAGGCATCAGGACATACAAGTACCATCCATCACCGGGTAGTGCATCATCGCAGGGATGTGCATCAATCCCTGTCGGTTCATTCTTGGCGGTGTAACGGGGTGCAAAATGAACGGAATCATATCCAGAAAAATATATATGCATCTCGAAGATGTAGAGATTCATTGGCATGTGGTGGGATTGCATTATGGATAGG